>Ga0265295_1000828_pt1 | contig 58614 bp, 56 predicted proteins | sample Munlansysbiofilm_FD_192503 | JGI IMG/M metagenome (GOLD analysis project Ga0265295, IMG submission 192503) | Leachate microbial communities from a municipal landfill in Southern Ontario, Canada - Methane capture system biofilm | ecosystem: Engineered > Solid waste > Landfill > Unclassified ... | reverse complement strand
TCTAATGGGCAACAGCATCTCCGCATCTTGGAACCTATAGGAGCAACAATGCCTTATGTCAATAACGTACCGTCAATAAGGGGAAATAAGGCTGCAGTTTGTCCTGTTGCCAAATGCGTTCTTTATGTTATAGCAGAATCCGGAGGGATAAGATCCGCTTTCCTCACCATGAAATCCGGCCTTTCGACAAAGGCCGCCAATCCGGATGAATGGAGCCATGATTCGTTCAATCTCCCGCAACGACGACTATCCGAGCATTGAAGTCCAAATGACGGTGCCCTTCCACGACCTCGATCCCATGCGGGTGGTCTGGCATGGCAACTATCTTAAATATTTTGATGTGGCTCGATCGGCGCTTTTCGAAAGCCTCGGGGTTGACCTTTATGGAGTCCGTGGCGACAGCCAGTTCATGTATCCCGTCATCCGGACTTCGATCAAATACGTCCATCCCCTTCGCCACGGAGATGTCTTCATCTGCAGGGCCACGGTCGTCGAAGCCCGCTTCAAGGTGGTCCTGGACTTTGAAATCCGGCTGGCGGAAACCGGGCGGATCTGCACCAGGGGCCGCGGTGAGCAGGTGGCTGTAAAATTGCCGGACATGGAGCTGATGATGAGCATTCCAAAGGACATTCGGAGGGCGTTGGGCTTAGGAAGATAACCGGGGCGTAACCCCTCCGGACGGCTCCGGTCATCTTCCGCGGTTCCGGCCCGTTGCCGCTTTTCTTCAAAGATCCGAACGACAGGCCCCCTTGATCGCCCTGAACATCCCGACTCTTCGGAGGAGGAGCAAAGCCGCATCAGGTTCCCGGAAGGCGGCCGCATGTTGCGCACCGGTGGGCCGCCCTGGCACCATCAGGCTGCTTCGCTGAAGTCTTCCTTACCGGCTCCGCAGATCGGACAGGTCCAGTCGTCGGGAAGCTTGTCAAAGGGCGTCCCGGCGGGGATGTTATTCTCCGGATCACCCGCTTCCGGGTCATAGATATAGCCGCAAATTCCACACTCATACTTTTTCATTGAACTCTCCTTTTCTGTTGTTTTCGAGGCGTTTTCTGCCGCCTCTTCCTTGTAGGTCGGGGCGGTTTTGGGGGCTTTCCCTTTTTTCACCTCCTGATAATAGGCATAGGTCAGCGGGGTACCCTTTTTCAGGACGACCGCCGCTGCAAGCTCTACGATGAATACCGTATGCGTCCCGCCGTCGGCGGAAGCAACCACATTGCCTTCCATATACGACAGTGCATGGTCGGTGACACATGGGCATCCCGTTGTACCCTGAACGTAGACGCACTGGGACAGCTTGTCGATTTCGCGCCCTGATTTAAAGCCGAAGAGCCCGATTAAGGGAAGCGGAGTTTCCTGCTCCAGAGTCGAAACCGCCAGAACACCGCTTTTCAGGATGTATTCATGGGTGAGATTTTCCTTGTTGATGCTCACGGCAATTTTAGCCGGCGAACTGCTGACCTGGAAAACCGTATTGGCAATCTGCCCGTTCATTCTGCCATCCGCAATCGAGGTAATGACATAAAGCCCATAGCTGATGTCGTACAAAGCCTTTCGATCCATCGTTGTCTCCATGATCCAGGGGTAACCTCCTTGAAATCGCTGTACCTCCGCCATAGCCATGGCGCGGTATTCTAACGTCATTTCGCCGCGGAAACATATCCTGCTATTTCAGCCTGCGCGAAACCTCTTCCTTAATCTAACGGACTTTCTCGAAATTTTCAAACAAGAGGTTTCTTCCCACAAGGGCAAGTCATCTAAATTCGTAATACATTGTATTTATTGAATAAAGAGCGAAAAGCGCTTTATTTTGTAAGTGCATGATATTTATATTAAATTTCCGAACTTTGACGGGATCTTGTTTCTTCCCATCAACGCCTCCCAATTCGCTGGATTTCTCTACCGGGGCCAGCACACCGTCCTGCTTGTTTTGTTTCGAAGTTTTTGGGTTCCCGTGTTTAAAGAACCTCTTCCCCCGTTGTCCATTTTTTATTTAGTAAAATTTCTTATTACGACGTTATTCTCCGCAATTCAAGGTTCTGTTCAATAACAAGGCAGGACGGACTCTGTCCCGGGGCAGAAAACGCCTTGACACCCATAACCCCTCCTCGTATATTCTAGTTTCCAGAAAAAGGGAAAAAGTGTTCTGATGACACAACACAGGATCACCATCAGAAAAGACTTCAGATCCTGATCCCCGCTGCCATGCCCTACTCCCATTTCCATCTATCGTTCCCGCCGTCACCGCCCTTTTGATCCGGTTGATTCAGAGCCAAGAAACATTGCAAGCACTTCTCCCCTGGCCGCAAACGGTAAGGGCTCTGGAAAGGAGGTGGTCAACACCCGGTAACGATTGTGCCAGATCAGAGACCTCTGTCGTCAACATGGAAATGTTACCGCAACCATTCACTTCACCAAAACCTCACAGAAAGGAGAAGCTGCCATGAAAAACAACCGTACGCTGATTCCCGCTTTACTCATTCTGATGATGCTGGCATGCCTTGTGTCCTGCGCACCGGCTCGCATCCATTCCGGTTCCAGCACGAATGAGATTGACCTTAACGTCAACGCGAGTCTGGACCGTTTTACCAGGGATGTCAAAGGCGCATCCGAGTTTCTCGCGTCCGCCAAGGGCGTCCTCATTGTGCCCAATGTGATCCAGGGAGGGTTTTTCGTCGGGGGGCAGTATGGCGAAGGCGCCCTGAGAATTGGCGGAAGTAGTGTGGATTACTACAGCCTCGCCGGCGGCTCCTTTGGCCTTCAGGTCGGAGCCCAGCAGAAGGACATCATTCTGGTCTTCATGGAGAAGGAAGCCCTGGATAACTTCCGCTCCAGCACAGGCTGGCAGGCCGGCGTTGATGGAACGGTGGCGATGGCCAATATAGGCGCCGAGGGATCCGTAGACACGACAAAAATCAGAGATCCGATTGTCGGTTTCGTCTTCGGCCAGAAAGGTCTCATGGCGGGCGTGTCGATTTCCGGTTCGAAATTCACGAAACTGGCAAGATAAAACCCGCTCCGGAGGGCATAAAAGGCATGCCGCCGCTGCCGGGAACCTGACCCCGACGGCCGACGCAGCGGAAATAAAAAGAAGGGCTGAAGGGCTCATTTCTGTGCGTGACGGCAATTCATATGATCTCATTGTCTTCATCAGGACATTAAAAACAAGAGGGGAAAGGCATCCCGGCTGCCACTGGGAAGGCCTTTTCCCCTCTTGAAAATCCGCGTTTATTTGTTCCCAGTTTCCGGCTTCTCCGCTTACCTCGTGATACCCTTGGCTTCATCCAGAACCTTCACGATTCTCTCGGACCAGAACTTGAAGGCATCCTCGGCGGATCCGTAACTGGAAAAACGGGAGGCGAAAGCCGCCTGTTGCTGATCCACCGCCATCACGATCGGCTCGTTGCTCTCGGAGTCAAGAAGCATCAGTTCGGCACACGTTTCACCGCCTCCTGCCCACCCTCCCGATGCCCCACGCTTAACCGTGCTGACGGCCAATCCGATCGGGATAATTGAAGTGAAGGCGCTGACACCCGGCTGACTCCTTTTGATGTTCGTGATGGCAATTCTGATCCGCGCCACATCGGGGCCGGGATCCGCCACAATCGGGTACCTGTCCTTGAAGGCGGCCACGATGTCCTTGTTGAAGGTATCGGCGAGTTCTTTCAACACCTGAGGATCAATGCCCTTGTATTCGGACTCGTCAGCCAGGTAAAAGATAACGCTGTCCACCATGAAACTGTTGTATTTGCTAAGATCCAACCCAGGCTTTACCCAGCGCAGTTTGGCCCCACCTGCCGGCCCCGGGCTCAATTGCTTGTACACATCGGGACTTCCAAGGAAACCGGAAAACGGGGGGTCTCCTGCAAACGAGACGGATACGGTGAACAGTATTCCGGCTCCAACGGCCCACAGAACCTTTGCCCATGATTTCATATGTCCCTCCTTAACAATGGTTGATTGGTTATTCCGCAGGTTATATCCTGCCAGGATCATATCCCCCCTTTCAAGGAAGGGATCTGTGAAAGCAAAGAGCAGAACGGACCCGGTCCTGATGCATTGAAATACTTCAAACTCCTGGTTGATAAAAGCAAAGGAAGCCTGATGTTTTCAAAGCAGGAAACGTCTTCCTCATCAGGTCCAAGGCCGGCCCTGCGTTTCAACAGGGCTCTCCTACAGACAGACGGCCACGCCTGGTAATGCTTTTTTTTTCACCATTGGTACAAACGCCTTTCTATTCATTTTATCACAAGAATGAGAGATTTTGTTTAAATCATCTGAGGATCAAGATCCCGTCAAAGTTCGGAAATTTATTACAAATATCATGCACTTACAAAATAAAGTGCTTTTCGCTCTTTATTCAATAAATACAATGTATTACGAATTTAGATGACTTGCTCTTGTCTGAGGATATTTGCCGTTGACCGAATGGTTGGATAAGACTATAAGATAGTATCACATCACTCGTATCGTTTCGCTTGAGCAGTTGAACCCCTTATGAAATGAGAGAAGGATTTCGCGGGGCCATGTGCAGTCATAAAAAAACGATATCCATCCTCTTTGCCGGTATCCTGACAGGGCTGCTTCTAACGGGCCTGATGGCCGGAGCGTATCATTACGCGGGAACTTCGGAATTCTGCGCAAGCTGCCACAGCATGGGCAATGTCCACAATCAGTGGCAGCGTTCTCTCCACAGTTCCTTTGCATGCATCGAGTGCCACATGCCCGCGGCCAATGCGCTGACACGTTTCGCCTACAAGGTCAAGGCCGGCCTTTCGGACGTCTACCACGAAAGTCTCAGGGATTATCCGGCGGCGATTACCCTGTCCGAGCAAGGCAGGAACATCGCTGACGGCAACTGTCTGCGCTGTCACCGAGCCGCGGTGGGAAACTCCTTCATGGTTGAAAATCTGCAGGGAAGCTGCACGTCCTGTCATCGCCGTCTGGTTCATGGCCAAAAATTGCCGGAAAGGGGACTGCTTCATGATTAAAAAGATCGTCTTTTCAGGGATTGCCCTTGCCATCCTGTTGGGCGTATTTGTCGTTGCGCGGGTCTGGCTTTTTGCTCCGGAAGATGGAATCAAGCGGGTCAGCATTCCAGAAGGCGTCCATGATCCGGCTGAATGGGGAAAGGTCTACCCTCTTCAATACCAGGGTTATTTAAAGAATCGTGAAATGGCCCCATCACCGACGGGATTCGGCGGCAGTGAGAAAACACAGAAGGCCGTCATGGAACCGGCGAACCTCATGAACTTCAAGGGAATGGGGTTCAGCAAGGACTACACGGAAGACCGCGGCCATCCCTATGCCCTCGAGGATCTCCGTGAGACCGAGCGCTTGACCCCAAGGACCACGGGCGCCTGTATGACCTGCAAGACGGCACAGATCGGCGACATCTTCAAGGATAAAGGCTTGGCGTATGCCGGGATGCCCCTGGCGGATCTGCTTCCGACCCTGAAGCATCCCATCACCTGCAGCAATTGCCATGACCCGAAAACGATGAATCTCCGGGTGATGAATCCCGCCTTTATCGAAGCCTTGGCCAAAAAAGGCATTGATGTCCTCAAGGCCTCCAGGGCGGAGATGCGCAGCTACGTCTGCGGCCAATGCCATGTGGAATACTATTTCGAACCGGAAACGTACCACGTGGTCTTTCCCTGGGACAAGGGACTCCAGCCGGAACAGATGTACGCCTATTATGCCGAAAAGCCGGCCGGTTTTACCCAGGACTGGGTCCATCCCGTTTCCCGGACAAAAATGCTCAAGGCACAGCATCCCGACTACGAAACCTGGAGCACGGGCATTCACGGGATGGCGGGCGTCGCCTGCGCCGACTGCCATATGCCCTTTTTGAGAGAGGGCGGACGGAAATATTCAAGCCACTGGGTGACGAGCCCCATGCGGACCGTGGAGGAATCCTGCCGGACTTGCCATACACAGGACAAGGACTGGCTGACGGCACGCGTAAAGACAACCCAGCGCCACGTTTGGGACATGCAGCTCAGGGCGGGATCCACGGTGAGCCGGGCCCACGAAGCGATCGCCCAAGCTGCGGCGGATTCCCGCGTCAATGGAGCCGAGCTTGAAAATGCCCAGGAGCTTCTCCGCAGGGCCCAGTGGTACTGGGATATCGTCTCGGCGGAAAACAGCATGGGCTTTCACAATCCATCGCAGGTCCTCAATACCCTGGGGCAGTCCGTGGATCTGGCCCATCAGGCCATCGCCACGGCAAACCGGGCAGCTTCCGCTTCATACGGGAAGTGATAAGGAACACATTACGGAGCCCCTCATTGAAAGGTAAACTCTGCGAACGCAGAGCCGGTCCGTCGTCCCGGCTTTTCAGTTCGGTGCGAAGTTCATGGGATGACGCGTTGTCCTACCGTTCGGGTCGGACCCCTTCCGCGCTGATTCCGTGAATGTAATAGTCGGGATCATTCGTGAAGTTCAGGAAGATGATGACAAAAGCGACGGCAACTTCAATCATGAACGCCTTGTCGTTGTAGAGAGCCTTGAGCTGTTCCTTGCGTGATTCGCGCTCCGGCTGATCGAAGACGGTCATGAGCAATCCGTTCAGTCGGGATGTCGGATTGGGTGGAGTCACCTGATCAAACCCGCCGGACTGTGAGTAGGCCATTGTATCCATAAGGATATCCCGGAATTTTGCCGTGTCCGGATCATGATATCCGAAGACATGCAGGGCAATGCGCTGAGCCTCCATCATGCTCGCCTGCGCGAGGGCTTCGAAGAGCGCCCGGGCGATCTCGTCGTTCTTTGCCGCCTTTTTCTGCCGGATGAGCGAAAGCAGGAGAATATTTTTGAAGAGCTGGTAAAGACGCTGCGCGCCGTTGAGAATCACAGTGGGTTGATGGGGCTTGCCGGGCCGATACCCCTTATAGGTATTGCTAAAGACCGTCTGAAAGGCGATTTCGAAGAAGTCCACGCCCTGCATGGGATCCTGAAGATCAATGCGCATATCCAAGGTGTTGTCCAGCCGGTCTGCAAGCTTGACCCTGACGACCGGGGACCTGCCGCCGGCTTGATCAAGCAGATGGCCGATATAATGATAATAGTTCTCTGAAGGTTCCTTGGTCAGCCATTGCAGCTGTTCCCTTAACCGTCTCTGGTCGAGTTCCGGCAGGGCCAGCAGGAAGGATTGAAACGCCGTATCCAGATTGATCCAATCCGAATCCTTGAACTGTGCCGGCTTGAAATCTTCGAACGTATCATGAAGAAGGCAGGTCATCATGTCCAGCAGGTCGATCTTCTCTGAAGCACGGCACAACAAGGCCGTGGCCCGGATCGGATGTAAAATGGAAAGAGGCCCCAGGTTCCGTTCCATTTTTCCATAGACATTACTGAGATAATCGAATACCTGGGACAAGATGTTCTGATCTTCCGTGGAGATCGTTCTTCCCTCAAGGATCACCATCGTGATACTGTCCCAGTTCAGCTGCTTCGAACACAACTGGTAGTTCAACAAGGCCGAAGTTGTGAGAAATTCCGTCAAACTATAGGCTTTCATCAACCGCCTCCTTTTCTCGATCATTCGGAAATGTGAGCTTTCGGCAGTCGCGCACCGAGTGTACAGCCAATATGCCCCGTAAAGGCGAAGAGGCATTTTATACAACGCTCATCGCCGGTGTAAACAGCTTTCATGAATTCAAGCGTTAAAAATGATTCTCCCCCCTGTCAAAAACATCCTGTTCTCAGGTTAAAATATTATATCATACAGAAACACAAAATAAATCTTTTTTGAGGGTAGGGCTCAAGGTCACGTCAAAGTTCGGCAATTTATTATAAATATCATGCACTTACAGAATAAAGTGCTTTTCGCTCTTTATTTAATAAATACAATGTATTACGAATTTAGATGACTTGCCCTTGGGGTAGGACTCAAAGGCAGGCCTCTGTCAAGTGCATCGCACTTCTGTCAGAAACGAAGGCCGTGGATGCCGCGAGGCTGCCACTATCCCGCTGCCTCAAAATGATCGCATGGTCCCGGGTGACTGCTGCGAGGCTTATTCATAGCGGAGGGCTTCAATGGGATTGAGCTGGGAAGCTTTGTATGCGGGATAGAATCCGAAAAAGATCCCCACGAGGCCGGAAAATCCAAAGGCCAGGAGAATGGACGGCGAAGATATGATGGTAGGCCATTGGGCCAGTGCCGACAGGGCTTCAGAAACGGCGATCCCCAGGAGAATCCCCAGGATCCCACCGGTCAATGAAAGGGTCAGGGCTTCGATGATAAATTGAAAGCGGATATCCCAGGTTTTCGCGCCGACGGCCATCCTGATCCCGATTTCTCGTGTCCGTTCCGTCACCGAAACCAGCATGATGTTCATAATTCCGATGCCGCCGACCAGAAGCGATACGGAAGCGACGGCGCCTAGCAGAAGGGCCATCACCCTCGAGGACTCTTCTGCCGCCTGCATGATCTGGGTGAGATTCCGTACCGTAAAATCATTTTCCTGGTGTTCTCCGATGCGATGCCGCTGCCGGAGGAGCTCCGTAATCTGCCGTTCCGCCGCCGTAAGGTCTTCTGAGCTTCCGGCCTTGACCAGGATAGAGCGCACCATGCCGGGGATGGTTACCCCGAATATTTTCTTCTGGGCCGTCGATACAGGAATATAGATGATGTCGTCCTGGTCCTGCCCCATGGCCGACTGGCCTTTTCTGTCCAGAACGCCGATGACCGTGAAGGGCACCTTCTTGATCCGGATAATGGAGCCGACAGGGTCCATGTTTCCAAAGAGGCTGTCCACGACTGTCTGCCCGAGAACGGCCACTTTTGTGGCGTTCCGGATATCCTGATCATTGAAGAAGCGGCCGGATGCCAGGCTCCAGTCCCGAATGGTCATTATTTCCGGCATCGTGCCGAAAATGGCTGTAGCCCAGTTTGAATCACCGTAAACCACTTGGGCCGCGCCGTTCAGGACTGGAGCAACTTCCGTCACCGCTGGACACTCTTTGACGATCGCCTCTGCATCCACGATAGTCAGAGTGGCCCGCGTTCCGGCCCCCAGCCTCAATCCACCCGCCGTCGTGCTCCCCGGCAGAACGAGGAGCAGGTTGCTTCCCATGCTTGCAATCTGCCCGGAGATCCGACGGCTCGCACCGGCACCTACAGCCAGCATGGCGATGACGGCCCCCACACCGATGATGATCCCCAGCATGGTGAGGGTGGAACGCATCTTATTCACCCGAAGGGCCCGAAAAGAAATTTTAAGGGTCGAGACGAGAGAAATCATGACGAACCCTTGGTTTCATCGCTTTGAACGCGTCCGTCCCGGAAGCGGATGATCCTCCGGCTGAAGGCTGCGATTTCCTGTTCATGGGTCACCAGCACGATGGTGATCCCCGATTCCGAATTCAGGCCTTTCAGAAGCTCCATGATCTCAACGCCGGTTTTCGTGTCCAGATTTCCCGTCGGCTCATCGGCCAGGAGAAGGGGAGCCTCATTGGCCAGTGCTCTGGCAATGGCCACCCGCTGCTGCTGCCCGCCGGAGAGCTGACTGGGGGCATGCTGTTCCCTCCCCTTGAGCCCCAGCATCCGAAGGGCATCCATGGCGCGCTTTTTTCTTTCCGCAGCGGACAGATTATTGTACAGCATCGGCAGTTCCACATTTTCCAGGGCGGATGTGCGCGGAAGGAGATTGAACCCCTGAAAGACAAACCCGATCTTCCGGTTCCGGATCTCAGCCAGTTCATCCCGATCCAAACCAGCGACTTCGATCCCATCGAGGAAATAGTCTCCCCTCGTCGGTTCGTCCAGGCAGCCGATGATGTTCATGAAGGTGGACTTTCCCGAGCCTGAGGGCCCCATGATGGCTACAAACTCCCCCCGGTCAACGGCTACGGACACCCCGTCAAGGGCATGGACCTCCTGCCCCCCCACCTCGTAGATCTTGAAGAGCTCCTTTGTTTCCAGGAATCTCATGAGTTACAACATCCTTGGAACCCGGCGGGAAGAGGAGGAGCCGTTGTCCTTCTTTTTATTCTTCAGGGTTTCCAGGATCACCTGCTCTCCTTCACGAAGGGTCCCGGCATGGATTTCCGTAAACGTTCCATCGCTTATCCCAGGGATGACGGCAACGCGCTGAGGTCTGTGGTCCCTCAGTGCCCATACGGTCTGTTCCCTTCCATGCGAGGCGACGGGTTTGACGTCCCTGCCGTCTTCCGCCGGACGGAAACGCAGGGCTCCATTAGGGACCCGGAGCACCCCCGCCTTGTCCGAAAGAATGAGTGATACATTTGCCGTCATGCCGGGCTTCAGCCTCATGTCCGGATTATCAACCCGGACGACCACATCGTAGGTTACGACATTCTGAACATTGATCGGCGCAATGCGCACCTCGGCAACCCTTCCCTGGAAGATGGAATCGGGATAAGCGTCCACGGTGAATTCCACGGGCATCCGGACCTTCACCTTGCCGATATCGGCCTCATCTACGTTGGTGTCGATCTGCATGCGCTTCAGATCCTGGGCGATGGTAAAGAGTGTAGGGGTCTGAAAGCTGGCGGCCACCGTCTGTCCGACATCGACATTCCGGGAAATCACCGTACCGTCGACGGGCGAAAGAATTCGTGTATATCTCAGGTTGGTTTCTGCAAGGCTCAGAGCGGCCCGGGTCTGCGCTACCTGGGCGCTGGCGGCGGAAAGCTGGGACAGAAATACCTGGGCGCTCGTTTCCGCTGCATCCAAGTCACTTTTGGCGACCAGGTTGCGCTGAAAGAGCAGCCGGTATCGGTCCCGTGACCGTATCGCATCGCTCATCGACGCCTCGGCCTTTGCCTCGTTCGCCTTCGCCTGGAGCAGGTTTGCCCTTGCCTGCTGAACCTGCGCCTCGAATATGGCCGGGTCTATCTTGGCAAGGAGCTCCCCTTTTTTCACAGGGGAGTTGAAATCGACATAGATGCCCTTGATCGTCCCGGAAACCTGGGTGCCAACCTGGACGGTCGTGACGGCATTGACCGTTCCGGTCGCCGTGACCGTCGCCCGGACATTGCCCCTTGAGACGGTTTCCGTCCTGTACGTTGGTTCCTTCTGCCTGCTATCACGGAGATAATAACCTCCGGCTCCGAAGAGCAGGATCAGCATAACGATCCCGGCGACCAGTTTCTTGTTCACGATTCCCCTTCCTGCAATCCTTTTTTTTCAGATCTCTCTAACCGGGAGTTGAATCCTTTCGATTCCGCATTGGCCGTTCATGGCTCGATCAGAAAGTTTCACCCACCGCCCTTTCCAAGCCCGCCTGAGCAATCCGGAAATCGGCCAGCGCGGACGCATAGGCTGTTCTGGCATTGCTCAGGGACACCAGGGCGTCGGTCACTTCGATCGGATTTCCCACTCCGGCTTCATAGCGTCCCTCGGCCAGCTCCGCGTTTTCTTCGGCCTGACGAACGGCAACGAGAGTGGCCTCCCTCCGCTCCCGGGCCTCCCGTAGATTTGAAAGGGCCTGTTCCACTTCAAGGCGTATCGATTGCCGAAGCGACGACTCATTCGTCCGGAGCACCTCCAGGGTTGCCCGTGCCCCCTCAACGGCATAGCGCGTCTCGAAACCGCTGAACAAGGGAACATTTAAAAAGGCCCCGACATTCCAGCCTTCCTGGAGGGGAAAATCCTCGCCGCTGAAGCCGTAGCCGGCCGATCCGGTCACATGGGGATAATACCCCTTGCGCGCCAGTTCAACAGATTCTTCCGCCGCCGACAATTTCTTTCGGATCGATTGCAGGTCAGGTCGGTTACGGAACGCCCGTTCCAGCGCATCGGGAAGATCGGTCGGATTGTCCTTAAACAGCAGACTGTCTTCCAGAACATAGCCGGAAGCGCCTGGTAGCCCCATGGCATTGTTCAGGACGACACGGGCGATCCTCAAATCATTTTCAGCCCTTATCCGATTGAGAACGGCATTGCTTAGGTCAACTTCGGCCTTGGTCACATCGAACTTCGGTTTTATGCCCACCTCAAAAAAACCTTTGGCCTGGGTGAGATGATGCTGAAACCGACCGACGGTCTCCACGGCGACCTGTTGGTTTTTTTCGGCCAGCAGCGTGGTGAAATAGGCAGACTTTACGCCGAACACGATCTCCGCCTCCGTGTCATCAAGATCCTGGCGAAAGGCATCGGTGGAGAGCTTTTCAATGTTCACAGAGGACCTTCGTCTTCCGAAATCCAGGAGTGTCTGACTCAGGACCACGCTGCTGTTATAGTCTTCAAAGGTGTTTCTTCCCGCCCTGGAGCGATTGAAACGGGTGTAATCCGTCTGCCAGTTGATCTCGGGATAATAGCTCGCCTTAGCCTGCCCTACCCTGCTTTCGCCGATTCGAATCGTATCCCTGGCCGCCTGAACGGCAGGATGGTTTCGAAGAGCTATTTGCACACACCGTTGAAGATCCAGGCGTTCTCCCGGTCGGACCTGCATTTCCGCTCCGGCCGGTGCGGGAAACAGAGCCAGCAGTAGAGCCGCCAAAATGAATTTGAGATGTTTGTTCATGACTTCACATTCGGACCTGTGCCTCAGAAATTCTGCATAATACGGGATACGGGCGTTCCAGAACCTCAAAAATCGGCAGCGAGCATGCCCGCATAACATCGTCGGCTCATCTCCTTCAAGCCGGTGCTCTACGATCTCAGTCGGCGTGGGATGGCGTCTTATTCTGGCGAGTTTGCAGCAGATACCGGCTCGCAACAGCACGGGCCATGCTCTTCACCAGATGCTTCATGTTCGGTATCCGCTGCAATATTTTGAAAAAAAAGGGCTGGTAATCGGCGCTTTTCTCGATCTAGCCGAAGGTCTGCGAGAGCTTCCGCCGCTGCCTTTCCTTCCAGTGCCCCTGTTGATAGGCATAGCTGGCCATGAGGGGGAGGACAGACGTGGCTTCTGCATAAACCATCTGCTCGTAAGATACGTCCACCTTTCCCCAGGAGGTCGCTTCGCGGAGCGTGGAACTGGAACAGGCGCCGTCGCGGGCGTCCGCTACGGTAATTTGAATGGCGTAGCGGTGCATGGGCACTTCCTTTCCGAGCACTTCAGCGCAGATCACGGTATCCTGGGCAAAATTCTTGGGAACCCCACCACCGATCATCAGCAGTCCTGAGTTTTCCACCGCCATCTTGATCATGGTCAGTTCCAGGAAATCCTTGACAGAATCGATACTTACATGGGATTCTGGTGTGTTCCACTGATGGAGGACCAGACCAAAACCGGCACTGCTGTCCGAAAAGGCCGGACAGAAAATGGGCACATCGTGTTCAAAGGCCGTCTGAACGAGCGAATTCTTTTTGACGGCATGGGACGACAGATAGCGTCCCATTTCCCGGATGAATTCCCGGGAGGAATAGGGCCTGGGGGGAAGCGCGTCGGCAATCTCCTTGATGGTGCGGTCGCAGACCTGCAGTTCCTCCTCATCGATGAAGGTGTCGTAGATCCGGTCGATATAAAGCCTGCGCAGATCCTGGTCGTCCACATGGGGAGTTCCCTGGTAATGCCGGAAGCCAAGGGCTTCGAAGAAATCCATGTCGACAATCGTCGCCCCCGTCGCCACGATGACGTCCACCATGTTATACCGGACCAAATCCGCATACAGCTGCATGCATCCCGCAGCACTCGTGCTTCCCGCAATCGTGAGAATCACGGCGCAATCCTCATCGGCCAGCATCGCGTCATAAATTTCAGACGCCACGGCAAGATCGCGGGCTGTAAAGGACATGCCCCTCATGGCCCGGATGATCTCCACCGAGTTGATTTTCGTAAAATCGATATGCACCACGGGTTTTTTCAGATAATCCTTCTTTTCCATGTATACTCCTGAGACGCAGAACGTTGAACCGAGCATCGGCTCCCATGCCTGCCGTTATGATTTCGTATAGCAAATTTCCACCGAAGGCTCTTCCAGAATCTCTACCCAGCGGAAAAGCGTTCCGACAACCGATCCTACTCTTAAATCAAGCCTGTTCAAATGTCAACTTCGGAAGAACGCTGGACAAAATCACCCTTGCCACAATGGGCGATATCTGATAGTTGCTCTAAAATGAAGGAAATGATGACGGGGATACTGACCGTTTCAGAATTGAATAAACAGATCGGGGATCTCCTGGAAATTCGTTTCAATCTGATCTGGGTTGAAGGGGAAGTATCCAATCTCCGCCGCCCCTCGTCAGGGCACCTCTATTTCACCCTCAAGGATGAGAAAAGCCAGATCCGGGCCGTAATTTTCAAATCACCCTCCGGATTAAAGGCCTTTCGCAGCAACCGCCTTCCCCTTTTCGAGCTTGATGAAGGCATGCATATCCTCTGCCGGGGCAGGCTGACCGTCTATGCACCCCGCGGGGAATACCAGCTGATCCTTGATTCGGTGGAGCCGCGCGGAACGGGCGCTCTCCAGAAAGCTTATGAACAGTTGAAGCTCCGTCTTCAGGCCGAAGGCCTTTTTGACCCCCTGAGGAAGAAACCGATCCCCTATCTGCCTCGGAGGATCGGCGTCATCACCTCTCCCACCGGGGCCGTTATCCGCGACATCCTCAGCATTTCGAAAAGACGCTTTTCCTCCGTCTCCCTTTTGGTATCCCCGGTCCGGGTCCAGGGAACCGCGGCAGCAGGAGACATTGTCCAGGCGTTTCAGGATATGATCGCCTTCGGCGGCATCGACGTCCTGATCCTGGCCCGCGGCGGCGGATCCCTGGAAGATCTTGCCCCTTTCAACGACGAGAGGGTCGCCCGGGCCATTGCCGCTTCCACAATCCCGGTCATCTCCGCGGTCGGCCATGAAACGGATTATACGATCGCTGATTTCGCGGCGGATCTGCGTGCGCCGACTCCGTCGGCTGCGGCGGAGCTTGCCGTTCCCGATAGGGCAGAACTGTCGCTGAGGCTCTCCGGCCTGCAGATGCGTCTTGCCAAGGCCTGCCGCCGGAAGCTGTCGCGGGATCGGGAACGGCTGTACCTCCAGCAGGCAAGACTGAAGGATCCGAAGCGGCTCATTGCCGGATTCCGCCTTTCCCTGGATGATCGGGAGGAACGCCTCCGGTCCCTTTCGAAGGAAAGGATTTCAAGGGAGAAACAGAAACTTCTTCTTCTTTCTCTGCACCTCCGGCAGGCAGGCCCCCTCGGCAGGATTCGCAGCAGCCGCCTGGAAATGGACATTTTGGGAAACCGTCTCAATGCTGCCATCCGCCGCTTTTGCGAGCAGTCCAGGAAGGCATGGGCCCTTCAGGCGACCCGGCTTGAATCCCTCAGTCCCTTGGCTGTGTTGTCCCGAGGCTACGGCATCGTCCGCACCCTTCCCCACGGTCGGATCGTCAGGAATGCCGAAGTACTTTCGCCCGGGGATTCCCTCGAGGTGCAGGTTTTTCGGGGCCGCTTCCGGGCAGTGGTTGACCGGATCTTCCCGGAATAATGGACAGGAGACGATGTTATGGCAAAGGAAAAATTTGAAGAGGCCATGGCCAAACTGGAAGCCCTCTTACGTAAAATGGAAACGGGTGAAATGACCCTGGAAGAATCCCTGAAAGCCTTTGAAGAGGGGGTGCGCCTTTCCCGGGTGTGCGCAAACCGTCTGGACGAGGCGGAACGGAGGGTGGAGCTGCTTGTCCGGGAAAACCAGCAGCTGACGGTCCAGCCTTTTCCGGAAAGTGGAGGAAAGGATGAATCCTGAACCCCTTTTGGATTTGAACGCCTACCTTAAGGATCGAAAGCAACGGATCGACGAGGCCATCGACCGCTTCCTGCCCGGCGATGACAGCCTGACGGCGGACCTTTTCAAGGCGATGCGCTACAGCCTCTTTGCCGGAGGAAAACGGATACGCCCCATTCTCTGCCTTGCGGCGGCGGAGGCGGTTGGCCGATCCGATGTTCCCGAGAACATCCTTCCGGTGGCCTGCGCCCTGGAATACATCCATACCTATTCCCTCATCCACGACGACCTTCCGGCAATGGACAATGACGATTACCGCAGGGGGAACCCCACCAGCCATAAGGTATTCGGTGAGGCCCTGGCTATTCTTGCCGGTGACGCTCTGCTCACGGAGGCATTTGCTCTCATGGCCCGCGGGGACCTGCAGGCCGGAATCGCACCGGAAACACTCCTGAAGGTCATTTCCGAAATCGCCAAGGCCGCGGGGGCTTTCGGGATGGTGGGTGGACAGGTCGGCGATGTGAAGGCGGAGGGCAAACCGGGAAATCTGGATGTGCTGAATCAGATTCACTCCAGGAAGACCGGCGCAATGATTGTCGTCTCATTGAGGGCCGGCGCAATCCTCTCCTGCGCTTCCGAATTGCACCTTGCAGCCCTCACCGATTACGGTCACAAAATCGGGCTGGTTTTCCAGATTGCCGATGATATTCTCAATGTTAAAGGAGACCGCCATCTGCTGGGGAAAAATACGGGAAGCGACGCGGCGCGCGGGAAGATGACCTTTCCCAACCTCCTGGGGCTGGAAAACTCCCGCCAGAAGGCTCTTTCCCTCGTTGAGAACGCCTTGGGCGACCTGGAGTTGTTTGACCGCCGCGCGATGCCTCTGCGGCTGCTGGCACGGTATTTCCTGGAACGGCGGTTTTAGGACCGATTGCCTTCACTTTTTTTTAACAGATCATTTTTTGCTATATTCAACCTTATGGACCTCTCAAAGCGAAGCTCCGGACGCCTTCTCAACGGGATTTTATATCCCAGGGACATCCGGAACATGAACAACGATGCCCTTGCGGCCTTGGCTGACGATCTTCGAGCCACCATCATTGGAACGGTTTCCCGGACGGGCGGTCACCTGGCGTCATCCCTCGGGGCCGTCGAACTGACGCTGGCCGTGCACAAGGTTTTTGATACCCCGCGGGATAAGATCATCTGGGATGTTGGTCATCAGGCCTATGCCCACAAATTGATCACCGGACGGGCGGACCGATTTTTCACCCTCCGTCAGAAGGGCGGCATCAGCGGCTTCCCGAAACGGGAGGAGAGCCCCTATGATGTTTTCAACGTCGGCCACAGCAGCACATCCATTTCCGCCGCTTCCGGCATCCTCGAGGCCCGGGATCTGAAAAAAGAAACATTTAAGGTCGTGGCCATCATCGGCGACGGATCCATGACGGCCGGGCTGGCTTTTGAAGGCCTGAACTGGTCCGGAGACCGCAAGAAGGACCTGATCATCATCCTCAACGACAACGAGATGTCCATCTCGCCGAATGTGGGGGCCCTATCCTGCTACCTGAACTCCGTAATGACCGGCCAGACCGTCAAGAAAATCCGGAAGGACATCAAGAATTTTCTGAAAACGATTCCCTCCATCGGCGAGCAGGTCCTGGAATTTTCCAAGAGAGCGGAGGAGTCCCTGAAAGCCCTCATCGTGCCCGGGGCACTTTTTGAAGACCTCGGATTTACCTATGTGGGCCCTCTGGACGGTCACCGCCTCGATCATTTGATCCGGAACCTCGAAAATGTCCGCAATATGGAAGGTCCTGTTCTGGTCCATGTCATCACCCGGAAGGGCAAAGGCTACGAGTTTGCAGAAGCGGAGCCCCTGCGTTTTCATGGCATCGGGCCCTTTTATCCCGAAACGGGAGGGCTTAGCTCTGCCGGAGGTGCTCAGGCGTTTGCCTCCTATACGCAGGTGTTCGGCCGGACGCTTGTCCGGCTGGCCCGGGACAATCCCCGAATTGTCGCCATCACGGCCGCCATGTGCGAAGGCACCGGACTGAATGAATTCGCAGGACAATTTCCGGAGCGATTTTTCGATGTGGGCATTGCCGAACAGCATAGCGTAACCTTCGCCGCCGGCTTGGCCACCGAAGGGATGATTCCTGTTGTCGCCATCTATTCGAGCTTTCTGCAACGGGCCTATGACCAGATTCTTCACGACGTCTGCCTGCAGAATCTTCCGGTGGTCTTTGCCCTGGACCGCTCCGGATTTGTCGGGGAAGACGGCCCAACCCACCACGGACTCTTTGATCTGTCCTTTCTCCGGCCGATTCCGAACATGATCGTCATGGCGCCGAAGGACGAGAATGAACTGCAGAGCATGCTCTTTTCGGCAATGGGCTATGGCCGCCCCGTCGCGATCCGGTATCCCCGGGGAAGCGGGATCGGAGTTTCCCTGGATGAGGAACCCACCCTCCTGGAAATCGGCAGAGGGGAGTTGCTTTCCGACGGGACGGACGTTGCCGTCCTGGCCATCGGCTCGACGGTTTACCCCGCCCTTGCCGCCTCGGAGAAACTCGCAAAGGCGGGGATCTCCGTCGCGGTCGTCAATGCCCGGTTTGTCAAGCCTTTGGACCGTCAACTCCTTTTGGATCTTTCACGCTCATTCAAGCACATCCTGACCGTCGAGGAAAATGCCGTCATGGGGGGGTTCGGCAGTGCCGTCCTGGAATGCTTCGAAGAAAACGGCGTCCGCAATCTCCGCATCAAAAGGCTGGGAGTCCGGGACGAGTTTGCACAGCATGCCACTCAGGCGGAGCTGCGGGACCTTTATGGAATCGATGAACAGGGCATTGTGGCCGCCGTCTTGGCCATGATGGATCAAAAACCAGAGCGGGTGCCTGATTCTCCCGCCTGAGAAGGAATCGTCGACAGAACTCCTCAACCCGCCGCCATGAAAACGAAAGATGAAAAAATCCGTCTGGATCAGCTCCTGGTCAAACAGGGTTTTTCGGTAAGCCGGGAACGTGCCAGGGCCCTGATCCTTGCCGGCGCCGTACTGGTGGATGACCAATCCGCTCTTAAGGCCGGAATGCTTGTTTCCTCCCGGGCCCTTGTCCGGATCAGGGGCAAGGAATCCCCATACGTCAGCCGCGGGGGGCAGAAGCTTCAAGGGGCGCTTGAAGCCTTTTCCATGGATGTCCATGACCTGGTTGCCCTGGATGTCGGGGCGTCCACGGGGGGCTTCACCGATTGCCTTCTGCAGAGAGGAGCCCGCCACGTTTATGCACTTGACGTCGGTTACGGACAGCTGGCCTGGAAATTGAGGAATGATCCACGGGTGACCAGCATCGAAAGAACCAACATCCGGTTTTATGACGGCTCCGGCATGGATGCCCCTGTCGATCTGCTCACCATCGACGCCTCGTTCATCTCCCTGAAGCTGGTCATTCCTGCCTCGATGAAATTCTTAAAAAGGGGCGGGCATCTTCTCGCTCTGATCAAACCTCAGTTTGAAGTGGGAAAGGGACAGGTTGGAAAGGGAGGCATTGTCCGGGAGCCGGATCTTCATCAGCGCGTCCAGGATGAGGTGACCCTCTTTATGCAGAGTTCCGGATTTGAGGTCATTGGGACGGCGGCCTCACCCCTTCCGGGAGCCAGGGGAAACAGAGAGTTCTTCATTTATGCCCGCTTACCAGTGGAATAAAGAGAAATGAGCGTTCGAATCGCACACACGGCCGGGTTTTGCATGGGCGTTCGGCGAGCCGTTGAAATGGTGCTTGAGATCGCCCGTCACAAAGGCCACAAAACCATCTACACCTATGGCCCGCTGATTCACAATCCTCAAACGGTGGACTTCCTGCGCGCCAGGGGGATTGTCCCTGTTGACGATCTTGATGCGATCCCCTCTTCGGAACTCAACGCAGCCATCGTCATCCGGGCCCATGGAATTTCCCCGGCTGAACGGCGGAAACTCCGTGAAAAGGGTCTTCGGATCATTGACGCAACCTGCCCCAAGGTTGCCCACGTTCAGGCCATCATCCGCAAGCATGCGGCTCATCAATACGCCATTCTGATCGTCGGCGACGGCGATCATCCCGAGGTCAACGGCCTCCTCGGCCACTCCGGCGGCCATGGCAGGGTCATCAGCAGCTGTTCCGATGTCGACCGGCTTCCCGATCTGGAAAAGGTGTGCGTCGTGGCCCAGACCACCCAGAGCGTTGATGAATTCAAGGCCATCGTCCAGCGGGTCCGCGAGAAGTTTCCGGAAACCATCGTTTTCAATACGATCTGCGACTCAACGGAACGTCGCCAGTCTGAAGTCCGGGAACTGGCCTCCCAGACGGAGGCCATGGTGATTGTCGGCGGCAGAAACAGCGCCAACACGAGACGCCTGGCCGCCCTGGCGGCCCTTCAGGGCACGCCGACTTTTCATATCGAAACGGCGGACGAACTGGGCGGGGGCCTCCTCGCCGGCTTCGATCGCATCGGTCTTTCGGCCGGGGCATCCACACCTAACTGGATACTTTCCCGAGTCGTAGACCGGATCACGGAACAGCAGTCGGAAAAAAAGCGAAAGGGTCAGCTGTTCTTCAAGCTCTGGACCCTGGCGGTCCGTACCGATCTGTACTCCGCCCTCGGGGCGGCCTGCCTCTCACTGACAGCCATGCTCATCGAGCGCGTCCCGGTCAACATCCTGTTTCTTTTAATCACCGCCCTTTATGTCCATTCCATGCACACCTTCAACCGGTTTGTAAACCGGAAAAATTGCACCATCGGCTCCTTTCGGGAGGAGTCCTACTTGAAGCACGAGTATTTTTATCTCTCCGGGGCAATCTTATCCATGCTTGCCGGACTGGGAATCGCCATGAGCCAGGGAATCCATGTCTTTCTGCTTCTCTTTTTCATGTCGACTCTGGGGATCCTCTACAATTCTCCCCTGCTGCCCAAAAAATGGCGCTATCGAAGCCTGAAGGATCTTCCCGGCTCAAAAAATATCTCCATGGCCCTGGCCTGGGCAACCGTCGTCGCCATCATGCCTCTTGTGGAACGGAAGCCCTTCTTCTCCCCCGAACTCCTCATCGCCTTTCTTTTTACCTTTGGTGTGGTTTTTATCCGCTCGTCCCTTTCCGATATCCTTGATATCCAGAGCGACCGGCTCATCGGCAGGGAAACGATCCCCGTTGTGGTCGGCAAGCAGAAAACGCAGACCCTCCTGGCGGCTTTCTGCGTGCTGTTAGCGGTCATGCTGGTTTCCAGCGCCCTGGTCGGCTGGACCTCCTCGCTCTCCCTGGTCCTGCTGATTAATTTATTTTATATATGGATTTGTTTCCGACTTTGTGATAGAAGGGCGTCGCTTTCAGGAATAGTCCTCGAGGGGCTTCTGGAAACCAGCTATGTTATTGCAGGGTTGTGCTCTATTCTTTGGGTTGCCGCACGGTCATGAACAAGGAAATTCCGAAGTCCTTGTCGAAGCGAGAGGTTCTTTTGCACAGAAGATTCCGGCATGTCATTCTTGCCATATCACTGATCCTGGCTCTTGCCGGCTGCGGTGGATTGCGCTATTCCGAGGTGGACCCGGAAGCCGGGAATTTTCATCCGGAGCGGATAGGGATTCTGCCGGTCGATGTGGGACCCTATGAAGAGGCCAGGGGGACTGTCGATCAGATCATTGCCGTTGTATTGAGTGAAAAAAAGTGGTTTACCGATATCGTCTCCGGAAATGATATCCAGCGCCAGCTCCAGGAAAATGAAGAGCTGCGGAAAGTCACGGCCGATTACACCGCAAAGCTCAAAGCCGTCAATTTTTCCGACCCCGATCTGAGCAGGAGAATCGGGGAAATAAGCCGAGTTGACGCCTTTCTGGTTGTTTCGCTTGACTACTGGAACTATACGACGGAAGTAACAGACAAGGTGGGAAGAATTGGTCTTTCTGTCAAACTCATTTCTGCTGCCGAAGGCAGGGTTCTTTGGAAGGCCAGTCATTCAAGGACTGAAAAATACCTGCTCATCAAACCGCAGCTGCCGGATGTGGCCAGAGGCCTCGTAAGGGAGATGATCGCGGAAATGCCCCATTGAAATCGGGACGCATTCTTTCCCGAAGGAGACCGCCATGAGCCATCTATTCCTGGAAGGGAACAAACGGAAAAATTGGAGGGTACAAACATGAAAGACAAAGTTGAAGCAGTCCTTAATCAGATTCGGCCCAACCTGAAAGCTGACGGTGGAGACGTTGAACTGGTCGACGTCAGCGAGGATGGGGTGGTGAAGGTTCGCCTGGTCGGTGCATGCAAGGGGTGTCCCATGTCTCAGATGACCTTGAAGATGGGGATAGAAAAAATGCTCAGGGAAAGGGTCTCCGGGGTCAAGGAAGTGGTTTCGGTTTGAGTGAGTTCATGATATGGCCCATTGGCCTGCCAGGTCGATGGATCATGACATAAAACAAACAACATTTTAAAAGGAGATAAAAGTTATGGCGTATGTAATTACCGACGATTGTTTGGCTTGTGGTTCCTGCCAGGATGAGTGTCCCGTTGGGGCGATCAGTGAGGGTGAAGACAAGTACGTAATCGATGCAAATCTGTGCACCGACTGTGGAACATGTGCAGAACAGTGCCCGGCTGAAGCGATTGTTCCCGGCGAAGCCAAATAAATCATCAGATTCTTCTTCAAGAAGGGGGGAGCACTTCTCGCTTTTTTGTGCGGAAGGACCCCCCTTTTGATTTTTATCAACAGACATGTCTTATTTTATTTCTTTCGAAGGAATTGAAGGGTGCGGAAAAACGACCCAGATCAAATTGGCCGCAAAATTCTTGAAAAAGCGGCGCCTCCCCGTGTTGACGACGGAAGAACCGGGAGGCTCCCCCCTCGGGAAAAGGATCCGGAAGCTCCTTTTGAAGCGCTGCTCCTTTGACATCTGTGACGAGGCGGAAACACTGCTTTTTCTGGCGGCCCGTGCTCAGCATATCCACGAAGTCATCCGCCCCGCCTTGATCCGTGGGGATTGGATTCTCTGCGACCGGTTTTCAGACGCCACAATGGTTTACCAGGGCTTCGTACGGGGCATTGACGCAACATGGATACGCAAGCTGGATGAGTTCGCCACCTCCTCCCTGAAGCCACACATGACCTTTCTCTTCGATCTTCCTGCGGAAACGGGTATTCGCCGGGCTCTGCAGCGGATGTCCGGCATTCCGGAAAATGCACGGGAGGACCGCTTCGAACAGGAGGGGCTGATTTTTCACGAAAGAATCCGCGAAGGCTATCTTTCCCTCGCAAGACAGGAGCCGGACAGGTTCCGCGTTATTGACGCGGGAGGGGATGTTGCTTCCATATCCCGGGAGGTGTACCGTCATCTCGATGCCTTCTTGAGCGCAAACGGCGGCAGAGCACCGCTCCGGCGCTCTGCCGGGCACTGAAATCCCCCGAACGTCTCGGCCGGTTCCTTTCGCCATTGGAAGCTTCAGCAGAGCTCGCCGTCAAGCAGGGACCCAAACCTCTTCGCACGAAAGCACAGGACTATTTTCATGTCATTCAAGGATATCCTGGGACACCCGAAACCCGTCAGCATCCTTCAGAATGCCCTGCGTCATGACCGTCTTGCCCACGCCTATCTTTTCCATGGCATGGACGGCATCGGCAAACGCACCCTCGCCTTGTCTTTCGCCAAGGCGTTGAATTGCCGGCAATCAGCCTTCGATTCCTGTGATTCCTGCCTTTCCTGCCTCAAGACCGATCACAGAAATCATCCGGACGTTGAAACCGTGGAGGCGGACGGAGCCTTCATCCGGATCGATGCCGTCAAAGGCCTTCAGGAAAGGATGAAATTCAAACCCATGGAGGGCCGCAAGCGCATTGCCATTCTCCTGGATGCCGACCGTTTGAATAACGCAGCGGCAAACTCCCTTCTGAAAACCCTGGAGGAGCCCTCGGCATCCAATATCCTGATTCTGGTCACGGCCAGGCCCTACTCCCTGCCGCTCACCATTCTTTCACGGTGCCAGCAGATCCGGTTCAATCCCCTTCCGCAGGAGATCGTGTTGACCCTTCTCACCGAGCGATCTTGTCTGGAGGGATCTCAAGCCCGCCTGCTGTCAGCCGCTTCCAGCGGTAGCATCGGCAAGGCCCTGGAGCTCAATCGCGAGTCCTTTCTCACGTTGAAAGAGGAATGCCTGGATTATCTTTCCAGGATGCAGCAGGACGAGCCTCTTCAACATTTGTCTTTTCTTCGTTTTTTAATCGATGACAAGAAAGACATCCGGGATAAGCTGGATTTCCTCAAAGCGTTTTTCCGGGACCTCCTGATCTTCAAAGAAACCGGAAGGGATGACGGCCTGATGCACAGGGACCGCCTGGATCTGATTGCGGCCTTATCCGAAAGGCGAACCCCTTCAGAAATTCTGATGAACGTGCAGGCCGTTGAAGAGGCCATGCATCAGCTGGAGCATAATGCGAATAAATCGTTGACTTTGGAGGTTATGATGTTTAGACTCTCCGTCTAACCTTGATAAGCGCCTTCCGATACGCACATCTTCGTTCCGAACCAGGTTGACTGCAGGGGAAAACCCAGATGGCGAAGGCCATGCCGGGTCCGCCCGGTAAAGCATTGCCGGAATCGTCCGGGAGGCGCGTGAATTGCCGCAGAAGTTGAAATTTCAGGAGACCATTCAGCCTGTGCTAAAAACTATCGTTGGTGTCAAGTTTAAGAAAGAAGGAAAGATCTACAACTTCGACGCAGGGGACCTTCCGATCCTGGTGAATGATCCGGTGATCGTCTCGACAGACGATGGAACATCCATGGGAACGGTTCTCACAAGCCCCCGATCCGTTCCGGAGGAAGACATCCAGACCCCGTTAAAGCCCGTGATTCGTAAAGTGACGGAAGAAGATCTGCGCATTCGCGACAGCAACAGGACCCTCGAAGAGAACTGCTTCTCCTTCTGTTCCGAAAGGATCAAGATACGGAATCTGCCCATGAAGCTGATTGATGTGGAATGCCTTTTTGACAGGAGCAAGATCATCTTCTACTTCACGGCGGAAAATCGTGTGGATTTCCGGGAGATTGTCAAGGATCTTGCACAGAAATACAAAACCAAGATCGAGCTGAGGCAGATCGGGGCCCGACAGGAGGCAAGGATCGTCAAGGGAATGGGGATTTGCGGACGCGAAGTCTGCTGCGTCAACCTGCTTCACAATCTGGACCGCGTTTCCGTCAAAATGGCCAAGGAGCAGAATATGTCCCTCAACCCGGAAAAGATATCCGGGTTGTGCGGCAGGCTCATGTGCTGCCTCGCCTTTGAGTACGAATGCTACCGGGAAAGAAAAAAGGATAAGGGCGCTCAAATTCGAAAAGAGAATGCCGGCTCCGCCGATCTCCCGGCTCCGGAAAAAAACCTGAAGAAGTCGGGCCGTGGTGAGCGCCGGAATGATCCCCGCAGCCATTGACGCCCCTGGAACACCCTACTTCCCGCCCTGAGAGGGAGAGCCTTTCTGAGGATTAGCGGACGATTCGTCAAAACTATTTTGCAGGGATTGACTTAAAGGCGCCATCTGTTATGATGTCGCGCTACTATTTTACAGGATTCACTTTCAGCAGGAAGTAATGGAACGCAACGTCATCACGGACTATCTTGACTCCTACTTGGAAATCGGCTCCTTCATAGATGATTCGGCAAACGGTCTCCAGGTTGAAAACAGTGGAAACGTCGACCGGATCGGCCTGGCCGTCGATGCCTGCCATGAGTCGATCACCAAGGCGGCACAGGCGGGCTGCAATCTTCTTGTGGTTCACCACGGACTCTACTGGGGGCGCCAGGAGCTGGTTCTGGACCATCTCTATCAGCGGATACGGGATCTTATCATCGCCGACATGGCGCTTTATACAGCTCACATTCCCCTCGACGCCCATCCTGAAATCGGACATAACCGTGTTATTGCAGAACAACTTGAACTGGTGGAGGCTGAACCCTTTGCCCTCTATCACGGCAGAGCGATCGGCGTAAAGGGCCGATTCAAGAAGCCTATTTCACGAACCGAGGCAGCGTCTGATGTCGAGAAGGTCATCGGTTGCCGTCAGGGTTTTTTAACGTTCGGCCCTCAAATCATCTCGACCGCCGCCATTGTCGCCGGCTCGGCCACCGATACCGCACTTTTCAGGGAATTGAAACGGGAGGGGATCGATCTCTTCATCACCGGCGAGCCGAAACACGGCGCGTATCACCTGGCCCGGGAATTCGGGCTGAACATTTTTTATGGCGGCCATTACCAGACGGAAACGTTCGGGATGAAGGCGCTGGGCGAGCATCTTCATAAGCGTTTTTCCATTCCTGTTTCTTTTGTTGATGCGCCCTGCATCTTCTAAGATCGCGCATGCGCTGCTCCCCGGGGCCGCACTTTCGGCATCCGATTCCGCGGCAATAAGCGCTTTTGCTTAAAACTCTTTCTTAACCATATTTACAGGAGGGTGACATGCCAGTAGAGTTTGAACAGACATTTCGTAATTTTTTGATGTTGCACCAGGAAAAGCACAACCGTACCTATCACTTCCTGATTCTCATGGACTCCATCATTGCCGCGGCAAAGCGAATTGAACTGTACTACCGCACCGGCGCCCTCAAGGGGAATCTCGGCGTGGCCGGCTCGATCAATATCCAGGGCGAGAATGTCATGAAGATGGACGACATCGCCAATGAGATCGTGCTCCACTATCTGGACTCCAACAAGCGCGTGATCCAGGTGGTAAGCGAAGAGTGTGACGACATTGTTGACATGAACAAAGATGGCGGCCGCTACTTTGTCTATTTCGACCCCCTGGACGGATCGTCCAACGTGTCTCATGGACTGCCCGTGGGGTTCATGTTCGGAATAGCCAAGCGGTTTCTCGATGGCGACATGAGGGGTCCTGAGGATTATCACCTCCGCGAAGGCAGCGAGTACATCGCAGCAGGCATGTTCGTCATTCCAACGGGAATGTTCACCCTGGCACTGCGCGACGCAGGATGCTGGCGCTTCCATTCCGACGAAACCTCAACCTACGTCAAACCCGTTCAATTGACCATGCCCGACAATCCAAAAACCTGGGAATTGTCCTTCAACGCCGGAAACACAAACGTCTTCAGCGAAAAAGTGCAGAAGTGGATCGGGACCAATTTGAACAATTACAAGTTCCGCTATATCGGCGCCCTGGCCGGCGACTTTCACCGCCTGCTGTCAAACGGCGGTCTTTTCATGTATCCTGCCATCGTCAACCATCCAAACCCCAAGGAAAATCGGCCTCAAGGTAAACTCAGGCTTCTGTATGAGGCCAATGTCGCAGCGTTCATGTGCCGGGAAGCCGGCGGCGACGCCATCGATGAAACGGGCACGCGCATTCTTGATCTGAAGCCGGTGTCGCACCACCAGCGCACCACGCTGTATGTCGGCTCAAAACCGATTATTGATGATCTGGCCGCGGCGCTCAAGGCTTAGGAGAATTTCTCTTTAAATCGTTCCTTTTCTTTGTGGATTGAGAGCAATGGAAAATATTTATTACGTCACAACACCCATTTACTATGTCAATGCCTCCCCCCATCTCGGACATGCCTATACGACCATTGTCGCTGATGTTCTGGCCCGTTATCATCGGCTGTCGGGACACCGGACGTTTTTTCTTACGGGAACGGATGAACACGGAGACAAGATCGCAGAAGCCGCCGACAAAAGCGGCGTTACACCGAAAGCTTACGCGGACAGGATCAGCAGCCAGTTCCGTGAACTTTGGCCGAAGCTTTCCGTCTCAAACGATTTTTTCATCCGGACAACGGATGCCAGACACATCGAAACCGTGCAGACGATTCTTCGAAAGGTTTATGACGCCGGCGACATCTATTTCGGTCATTATGAAGGCTTCTACTGCGTCGGCTGTGAACGTTTTTACACGGAAAAAGAGCTGGTCGACGGGAAATGCCCCGATCACCAGACAGAGCCTGAATTCCGCAAGGAAAGCAACTATTTTTTCCGAATGAGCAAATATCAGGAGTGGCTGATTTCCCATATCAAGGAGCACCCTGACTTTATCCGGCCGGAACGCTATCGTAATGAAGTGCTGGCCTTGCTTCGCGAGCCCCTGGAGGATCTGTGCATTTCCAGGCCGAAATCCCGCCTGAGCTGGGGGATTACCCTGCCCTTTGACGAAAACTATGTAACCTATGTCTGGTTTGACGCGCTGATCAACTATATTTCCGGAATCGACTATCCCGACGGCGAAAATTTCCGCACCTTCTGGCCGGTGGCCGAGCATCTGATTGCAAAGGACATCCTCAAGCCTCATGGCATTTACTGGCCCACCATGCTCAAAGCCGCGGGCATCGAACCCTATACCCATCTGAATGTTCACGGCTACTGGAATATCGAGTCAAGCAAGATGTCCAAAAGCATCGGCAATGTTGTCCGCCCTCTCGATCTGAAGGACAAATACGGGCTGGATGCCTTCCGCTACTACCTTCTCCGGGAAATGGTTTTCGGCCTGGACTCGAGCTTCAGCGAGGAGAGCTTCGTTCTGAGGGTCAATGCGGAACTGGCCAACGATCTGGGAAATCTTGTCAGCCGGGTCACGTCCATGGCCATGAAATTCTGCCAGGGAACCGTACCGACGGTCACGGAGGCGGCAGGAGGCGACCGTATCCTCGCCGATACGGCCTTCAGGGTTCTTGCTGAAGTCAAAACCTCTTTCCGGGAATTGACTTTTCATAAGGCCTTGATGTCCATCTGGGATTATATCGGCACGGCCAATCGCTACATCGTGGAACAGGAACCCTGGAACCTGGCCAAGGACGAGTCGAAAAAGGCCAAACTGGATGAGGTGCTCTATTCCCTGCTGGAAGCCCTCCGGGTGATCGCGGTTTTGATCTCCCCGTTCATGCCAGGTTCAGCAGAGAAGATTTTGCTTCAACTGGGGATCGCCCATCCTGACAGGGAAAATTTCGGAACGATCCGCACCTGGGGCGGCCTTGCCCACGGCCTGCGCCTGCAGCGAGGCGAGGCCCTGTTCCCCCGGATCGATTACAGGCCGGAGACCGCGGCCGTCGAACAGAAAATCCCCGCACCGCCCCCGCCGATCAAACCGGAGGTTTCCTACGAGGATTTCGAGAAGATCGATCTCCGGGTTGCCCGGATCCTGGAGGCCGAGGTCGTTCCCAAATCGGCCAAGCTGCTGAAGCTCAAGATCGACATCGGAGAAGAGCGGACGGTGGTCGCCGGGATTGCCAAGGACTATGCGCCGGAGCAGCTCGTGGGAAAATCCATCGTGATTGTGGCCAACCTCAAACCGGCAAAATTGATGGGAATTGAATCCCGGGGAATGATTCTGGCCACAGATACAACCGCTGAGGGCATCACCGTCCTGTCCTTTGACCGCGAGCCGAGAACCGGGGCAAAGGTCCGGTAACGTTTTACGGAGAGGGTCTGCACGCATCGGGCCGTTTAGGAACCGCTTCCTCTCAGGCCCAAGTACTCGTATTTATCGGGCTTTGGCGCCTTGGCAACCCGCTTCTCCTAAGCTGGGCTGAAAACACACCATCAAAGAGAGCCGGACGGGGTTATGTTCCAGATTCGTCCCCGTCCGGCTCTCTTTCATTTGCATCCGCGACCATTCTCCGGAAAATTACCTTCAAAACATCTTCGCTCCCTTTACGTTCATCTATCCTTTTAATGCGGCGGGAGCCTTCAGGGGAACCTCCACGGCCGAAACAAACTTGCGCACAACCGCTTCGGTTTTGACCACATTTAATTTCCGGAATAGGAAGGTAAACTGATTTTCCAGCTCCGTGCTGATCTGCTTCAATGTTTCCGGCGGAAGCTGCCAGAGTTCCTGCTTGAAAGGTCCAAACCCCTTTTTGCGGGTTTTATAGATAAACTGCTCCTCCGTATCCGTTTCCTTCTTTTCCCCCGCCATCTCACGCTGCAGGTACTCATAAATCCGGTCCTTCAAGTCTGCGGGGAAATGGGCGCTGTCGTAAATGATGTTCTGGAAACCGGTGGCCAGATGAATCTCTGCCGTTCCGATTGCCGGGAATCTGTCAAAGGCCTCGTTGGGCAGCGTGGACGCACCATGCTGAACAGCGCCGGATAGTCCGTAACGGCTCCGGGCCACCTCCGAAAGCTTTTCCAGGGTTTCAAAATCCAGCTTCACCTTGGCCACACTTCCATCGGCCAAGGGAACGCCGCCGTGGGTGGTCCCCGTCTGAACGCTTATCTTGCTGATTCCCTTCAACTCAGGCCCGTAGCCCTTCAGGGCCTCGAGATATCCATCCATAAAGGCCTGAAGTTCTTCAACGGTACTGTTTTTCCCGCCCACCTCACCGATTTCACCCCCGACGGATACCGTAATGCCGGCCGGCTCCAGATCCCGGATCACGCTGGTCAGTTCTGCGGCAAGGTCGAAATTTGTTTTCTGCTGTTCATCAATGGTGGGTTTTGACAGGTCCACGAGGGTGGAAGTATCGACATCGATGTTGTAGAATCCGGCTTCAAGGGCTTCCCAGATGAGGTCCTTGACTCCCTTGACTTCCTTTTCCGCATCGGCGGCAAATTTCTTGGCATTGACCTGGAAGTGATCCCCCTGAAGAAAGATGGGGCCGCGGAATCCGGTTTTGATGGCTGCTGCTGTCACTGCGCTCGTATATTCAATGGGCCTCTGTTTTGTATAGTCAATCTCCGAACGGGCAATTTCAAAAATGACGGCGCCAACGGAGTCTTTCAACGCCGCACGGAAAATGGCCTGGGCCGCCTCGTAGGTCAAGGCCCTGATATTGATGGCCGGAACGGTAAAGCCCGTCACTTCCTTTCTGCCCATGGCCTCATAGAGGGACTGAATGGACGATGACAGGATCCCCAGAGCGGCTCCGCTTTTGCGAATGAGCCACGAAGCCGCCTCTTTGACTTCCGGAAGCGCACTGAATGCCGCCGTAAAAATGAGAGAATCAATAAGCGAATTTCTCAATGTCTCTTCAATCAGCACTTTGACCTGATCTCCCTTTACCTCCAGGACTCCTTCACAGCCCTTTTTCAATTCATTAACACTGTTGAAAATCATCATCTCCACCTTTCTCTTTTGTCTTGATCTTCCTGTTTCCGTTTACGGTCAAGCCTTCAGAACGCCGTCCCATTCAGACGCGCCTTTTTCTGCCTTCGCCCTCTGCCCCTCAATCCGCCTGATCCGCTCTTCTTTGCATCGTGCTGCAGACGGTATCTTGGCTCTCTTCACCAGCTCGCGGATTTTTGGCTGTAACGACTTAAATGACCAAGAAGCCGCCTTCCCACTGCACTGCAGCCGAAAGAATATCCTCTGTTTTCAGTGGTTAAGAACGACAGAGAGTTGTTTCTATTTTTGATATCGCCCGGTATGAGCTTGCCTTGCAATTTCGATTGCCTTAATAATTCTTGAAATACAATGTTCTTGGTTGATACAGGGAGGGTAACGCGACCGCAGCGATGGAAGACGCCACTGATTTTTTATTGAGGCAATATATCTTGAAATGGCCTTGCTTGCAACTAATTTTTATGATTAGAAATTCTCTTCAATCCTCATGCCTCACCCATCATCAAGGTGTTGCAATTTAATCCGCCTTGATGAACAATCTCATGATCGCCCCAGGCAATCGAAGAAGCAGTCAGAGGCTCGACATCACCATGCCGGAGAGAACCCCGAAGCCCGTAACGACCGTCAGGCCCTGAATGGAAAACGGTCCGGTGACGGCTTTCAGGATATGGAGAAACAGGGGCGGATGCAAAAGAAAAAGGCCGAAGGAAAGGGCAATCAGCGGAAGGATCAGCCACTGGGTCCGCCCGATCCAGATTCTTTCAACAAAAAGGGACGTCAGAATCATGGTCATGACAAAATAAACAAGATTGAAAAGGATTAACAATGCGTCACTGATTCCCGGCGATGATATTGCATTCATTTTGATTGTCCTCCAACATAAAATAATCATTTTTTCGTCTGGGACAAGGCGCCCCCGGCAGTTTTTTTGAGGGACCGGATCGATCATTATCCCGTCACACGGCCAGATCCGGTTACGCACGCTCATCTCATGAACTTACAAACCTTTACGCAGGAAGGTATTGCAGAATGGAAGAAACTTCAGACAGGCAGATCGGCAGCAGGAACAACAGGCCCTTGAGGCGCGGCATTGGATTTCTGGCCGCTCTTCTTGTTCTGCTCAGCCTGTCCGCCTGTGGCGCTTCGATCGGGCAGACGGTGATATCGCAGCCTGATGAATTTACTTACACCTACGAAGCGAAAGAAAAATTTGTGCTCAGGGCCATTGAACGTGTCCTCAAGGAAAAAAAAATGGGGACCAATATTCGGGTCGATGAAGAAAAGCACCTTGTGGAATCCGATTTTATCGTTCTGGATGATTGGCGGACCAGAAGTCTCGCCAGGAGCCGGACGCTTAACTGGAAGGAAACTGAAGTGACTCTTTCCGTCATTGCGGAAAAGAAAACCCCTTCGGGATGGGAAATGCGCCGTCTGCTGGAAAGAGAGCAGTATACCAAAATTTTTGATACGATCGATCTGAAGATTTATGAAGAGATGTACAGGACGCAATGACAGAGCCAGCTTTTCTCCCCCTGAAGGAAGGGTGGTAAAGCCCGGCTGGACGGATAATCGGTCTTTTTCTGGTCCCGGCGGCAAGAAGGTCAAGAGGAAAACAGCTCCATGAATCCTGCCATTTTTCGCGAATACGATCTTCGCGGCGTTGTTGGCAAAGATCTGAACGACGAACGGGTTTATCAGCTGGGGCGGGCAATTGGCACCTACGCCGTTCACCGCGGCGCGGACCTTCTCACGACCGGAAGGGACTGCCGCCTCAGTTCAGAAGGGTATCAGCAGGCCCTCAATGCCGGCCTGCGAAAAGCCGGCATTGACGTCATCGACATCGGTCTTTGCGCAACCCCCATCCTGTACTTCTCCATCCGCCATTGCCAGGCACACGGCGGGATCATGGTTACCGGAAGCCACAACCCACCGGATTTTAATGGTTTTAAAGTATGCATCGGCCAGGATGCACTGTATGGGAAAGATATCCAAGCCCTGCGAAGAATTGTCGAAACGGGAGATTTTGCCGAGGGCAAGGGTCGTTTACGGATGCGCTCCATCGCGAGAGACTATGAAGACTACCTCTGCAGTTCTTTTTCGCTGAAACCGGGCATCCGGGTCATTCTCGATGGGGGGAATGGCGTTGGGGGACATTTTGCCGCCCCCATCCTGAAGCGGCTGGGCTGCTGGACCCAGGAGCTCTTCTGCGAACCGGACGGGTGCTTTCCGAACCATTTCCCCGACCCGACGATTCCGGAATACCTGGATGAGCTCACCAGGCAGGTGACAGCGGAACATGCCGATGTCGGGTTGGCATACGACGGAGATGCCGACCGCCTGGGCGTTGTCTCGAATACCGGCAGAATCCTGTGGGGTGATGAACTACTGATTCTCTTTTCCCGCGCCGTTCTCGAAAAACATCCCGGAGCCGCCATCATCGGTGAAGTGAAATGTTCACAGAAGCTTTATGACGATATTTCCAGCCACGGCGGCAAAGCCATTATGTGGAAGGCCGGCCACTCCCTGATCAAGGCCAAAATGAAGGAAGAGAAGGCTCTCCTCGCCGGCGAAATGAGCGGCCATGTGTTTTTTGCTGACCGCTATTTCGGATACGATGATGCCATCTACGCCTCCCTGCGGCTCCTCGAAATACTTTCCCAGACGGGGAAGTCCGTCAGTGAACTCATGGCGAACATACCGGAAACCTGCACCACGCCGGAGATTCGGATCGCCTGCCCCGACGATGTGAAGTTCCGCCTTGTGGAGGAGCTCGGGGATCATTTTCGCACCCTCGGCCCCGTTATCGACATCGATGGAGTCCGTATCCCCTTCGCCGACGGATGGGGGCTTGTCCGCTGCTCAAACACGCAACCGGTATTGGTTCTCCGGTTTGAGGCCGCGACGAAAGATCGCATGGAGTTCATCCGCTCCATAATCGAGAAAGCCGTCTTCGATAAACTTCCCTCCTGATTTCTTTGCAGGATCATCAACAAATTGTTGCCAATTGGCAACTTTCCTGGTATCAGCCTAGGCAAAGTTTCAAACATCAGGCGAATTCCAACCCGAAGACGAAGAAGGGTCAGCTGGATGGCTGCGGGATCGCACTTCCCGAAAAAGGGATGCGGCAGAAATTCATGTCGATAAGCCGACAGCGGGAGCGATCGGGAGAACGCTTAGATACGGAACGTAGTTGAAGTGTCGTGACATGGTCAGAAGAATAGCGCATAAACGGATACATCGTTTGAACAACCCAGCTTTGTTTAACGCTTCCCATTTTTATCCAACCGCCTATCCTCTCGAGCACAGCCGGTCAGGCTACTTTATCGCCGGTTGAATCCGGAAATCATCCCTCTCGAAATCGTTTAAAAAAGGATATAAGGCAGCATGAATATTAGAAATGTAGCAATTATCGCCCATGTAGACCATGGCAAGACCACCTTGGTCGACAAGCTCCTCATTCAGAGCAAAATTTTCCGCGAAAACCAGGAGGTGCGGGATTGCTTTCTTGATTCCAATGACCTTGAGCGCGAAAGAGGCATCACTATTTTGTCCAAGAACATTTCCATCACCTACGGTGGGCATAAAATCAATATTATCGACACCCCGGGACATTCCGATTTCGGCGGAGAGGTGGAACGGGTTCTGAAAATGGCCGATGGGGCGATTCTTCTCGTGGATTCTTTCGAGGGCGCAATGCCGCAGACGCGCTTTGTTCTGCAGAAAGCCCTCTCCTTCAATCTCACGCCCATTCTGGTCATCAACAAGATGGACAAACCGAACCGGAGGCCCGCAGAGGTTCTGGACGAGGTGTACGATCTCTTCATCGATCTGGGCGCAGACGACGAACAGATGGAATTTCCCGTCCTCTATGCCTCCAGCCGTCTTGGCTGGTCATCTCTCTCCCCCGATGTGCAGGGGACGGATCTTACCCCTCTTCTGGATGCCGTGATCACCGCCATCCCTCCCCCGAAAGAAGCGGAAGGCCCCTTACAGATGCAGGTCACCACGGTGGACTATTCGGATTATGTGGGCAGAATCGCCATCGGTCGCATTTTCCGCGGAACAATCCGCTCCGGGATGCCCATATCGGTCATAAAGCGTGACGGCTTCACCCAGAGATCCGTTGTGAAGGACCTGTTCCTCTTCGAGGGGCTGCAGCGAAATAAAGCCGTTGAAGTCCCCTGCGGAGACATCTGCGCCGTCCTCGGCCCGGAAGACATCGACATCGGTGATACGATCTCCGACGTCGATTATCCGGAGCCCCTGCCCATCATCCCCGTGGATGAACCGACGATGAGCATGACGTTTTCCCACAACGATTCTCCCTTTTTCGGAAAGGAAGGGCGGTATGTCACGAGCCGCCATCTGCGGGACCGGCTGTACAGAGAAATCAAGAGCGACGTTGCCCTTCGTGTGGAGGCTGCCCCGGGGACGGAATCCCTCAAGGTCTATGGACGTGGCATTCTTCACCTATCCATCCTGATTGAAACAATGCGCCGGGAAGGCTATGAGTTCCAGGTAGGCCAGCCGCACGTCATCTACAAGGAAATCAACAACCGGAAGGCTGAACCCATCGAGCTTCTCATTGTGGACATACCGGCCGATCTCTCAGGTCGGGTCATTGACGTGGTCGGAAAAAAGCGGGGAGAACTCAAAAAAATCGATTCCATCGGAGGGCGGTCCCGTCTGGAGTTCCATATCCCGGCGCGCGGAATAATCGGATTGCGAAACCGTCTGCTCAACGCCACCGCAGGAGAAGCCTCCATCCATCATCAGTTCTACCAGTATGAACCTTTCAAGGGCTCCATCCCTCATCGGCAGAACGGCGTGCTCATCTCCATGCAGGATGGCCCAGCCACTGCCTACGCTCTCGATGCGCTGCAGGCCAGGGGACGGTTTTTCATCTCTCCCGGGGAGGTGGTCTATGAAGGCCAGATTGTTGGGGAGCACAACAAGGAGGAGGACATGGTCGTCAATGTTCAGAAAGCTAAAAAGTTGACGAACATGCGAGCGTCAGGCAGCGACGAAGCGGTCAAGCTGTCGCCCCCTGTCGTCTTTTCCCTCGAGGAAGCACTGGAATACATCAATGAAGGGGAACGAGTGGAAGTCACGCCTAAATCCATCCGGCTCCGCAAAAAAATCCTTGGCGAGTGGGAGCGGCGCAGGGCGGATCGCCTGGAAAGCAGAGCTTAGTCAGCCCGACCTTTGGACTTGATAAACCGCCGCAAAGGAATTATAAAGGGCTCCAGTTGCAACACCTGATCCCCGGAGGAAGGAACGCCATGACGTTTGTACAACCCAGCAAGAACCGGAAGCATTATCTTCTGATCGCATCCGCGGTTATCGCCGTTCTGGCCGTTGCCGCCTGGCTGCTCCTCGGGCAACGCCTTGAATTCGGAAAACCTTCCTTTACATCGAAGGGCGAAATTCGAACTATTGGATGGAATATGCCCCTGATTCTGAACTTTTCCGACTCCAAAAGCGGCCTTTCCAGGACAGCGGTAGCACTTACCCAGGACGGCAAAACATACCCCCTTTCCACTCTTACCTACCCCTCGGGGAAATACAGGTCCCACGAAGTTCGAGTGATCCTTGACCCGGCAAAACTCAAGCTTCGCGAAGGCCCGGCCACCCTCCACATCTCCGCGGCGGATTGCGCCCTGTTCAGCAATTCGATGACCGTCGACCGGCCCGTTATGATCGACTTCGGTCCGCCTCAGATCCTTCTTCTGAGCACACAGAACCATCTCAATCCCGGAGGAACCGGCGTGTTGACCTACCGCGTCTCGGAACCCGTTTCTGTTACGGGGGTATATATCGATCAGGCGTTCTTCCGAGCCTATCCGGTTTCCCTGTCCGGACAACCCGGTTTTATCTCCTATGTTCCCGTGCCGATGGAAGCGGGTAGCAAACCGATACATCTTCGCATAGTAGCCCGGGATCTTGGCGGAAATGAATCCTCGTCGACGGTTCCGTATCTTCTTCTGAAAAAAACGTTCCGAAGTGACAGGATGATGTTGAGCGATTCCTTTCTCCAGCAGAAAATGCCGGAATTTCAGGCATCCAATCCACAATTGAGGGGCAGGAACCTCCTTGAAACCTTTATTTACGTCAATTCACAGATCAGGGAAGCGAATTTCAAAACAATCCAGGGGATATGCGCAAAAAGTGAATCCAGGCAGCTCTGGAACGACACCTTCCTGAGAATGAAAAATGCCTCCCCCATGGCCCTCTTCGGAGATCGAAGGACCTATATCTACGGGGGACAGACCGTTGGTGAAAGTGTTCACGGGGGAATCGATCTTGCTTCGACCGCACAGGCCGCCATTGAGGCGGCCAACAGCGGCATCGTGGTTTTTGCCGGCTCACTGGGCATTTACGGAAATACCGTCATCATCGACCACGGCTTCGGGCTTTTCACCCTGTACGCCCACCTCTCTTCGATTTCGGTTAAGGGTTCCCAATCCGTTTCGAGGGGGGACGTCATCGGCGCAAGCGGCCTGACAGGCCTTGCTGGGGGCGATCATCTGCACTTCGGGATCATGGTGGGAGGGCGGTTTGTCAATCCCCAGGAATGGTGGGATCCCCACTGGATCAAAGACAATGTCCTGAAGAAAATGCAGATCGGCGTCTAATGCCCTCCCTGCCCTTCCCGGTAAAATCAACGCGGACAAGTCGGGGATTTTCAACTTTTATCAATATCGCGGTGGTCCACGTTGACGGGATAATCCTGTTGGGCAAAGTAGGACATCAATTCATTCGCCATAACGACGGAGCGATGCTTCCCCCCGGTACAGCCCACGGCGATCGTCAGCCTGGGTTTTCCTTCCTTTTCGTAAAGGGGCATCAGAAATTCCATCATGTCCAGTAACTTCTGGAGAAAAATGACGCTCTCCTCGGCACTCAGGACATAGTCCCGGACCTCTTCATTGTACCCGTTAAAATTTTTCAACTCCTCCACGTAATAGGGGTTTGAAAGAAAACGGACATCGATGACCAGGTCGGCATCAACAGGTATTCCATAGCGATAGCCAAAAGAAATGACCAGGATAAAGAGCCGCCTGGCTGTTGACGAGGACAGGAAATGGCGCTGGACGGCATCCTTTAACTGATGAACGTTGCAGGATGTTGTATCAATGACTCTGTCCGCCATCTCCTTGAGGTTTCGAAGCAGCATCCGCTCCCGGTGAATCCCCTCCATGACGGAAGCCTGTGACAGGGGATGGACCCGCCTCGTTTCGCTGAACCGGTGAAGGAGGGCATCATCTCCGGCGTCCAGAAAGAGGATCTCTATCTTGTACCCCTCCCGTTGAAGCTGTTCAAAGACGCCTTTGTAGGTCTGGATGAAGGTATTTTCCCTCAAATCCATAACCATGGCCACTTGACTGATATTTTTCTGTTGAGCGGATTGTATTTCAAGAAATTGCGGAAGCAGAGCAACGGGCAGATTGTCCACGCAATAAAATCCGATATCTTCCAAGGCTCTCAATGCCGTGGTTTTCCCGGAGCCGGAAAGACCGGTAATGATCACCACCCGAAGCGATTTCAATGGTTTCGCCCCATGCCCGTCATCGCCCGTATCGATGCGTCTACCGTCGTTGCCATGTGCGCTGCATCTCCTGTTACAGGCAGGGACATTCCGGAAACGGGAGTTTCCAGAATGTCCAGCATTCTCAAGGGATGACCCCGCTCAGTTCCCTGGCCCATCCCCTCCTCTTCAACCAGTTCCACAAAACAATCAATCCTGGATTCGGCCAGAATCGACGAGCTATCCAGAACTTTCTCGGCTCGGATGATTCCCCTTCCCTTTATTTCCAGGAGCGGGAATTCGGGGTTCCAATTGCTGCCGTAAATGAGGCCCCCGTTTCTTTTCCGTGCGACAACAACGTCATCGGCAATCCAGCGATACCCGCGCTTAACAAGCTCCAGGGCGCAGGTCGTTTTTCCCAAGCCGCTTTCCCCCAAAATCAATATCCCCCTTCCGTCGAAACTGACCAATCCCCCGGAAAGGGACGTTTCCTTGCCCGTGTGCTCCCTTAACAGTCCGGTCAGGCGGCTTTCCAGGAGAAATTCATCGTACACGGATGCAAAGAGCAACGTTTCAGACTGGCTGGCGGCTTGGAACAGAGATTCCGGAATGCTCCCCGTGCCGGCCAGTGCAATGCAGGCCTCTGTTGAATAGCGACCGCTTGAAAAAAAGCGGGACCATGAAGGCGGGAAGATCTGCACGCCATTCCTGCAAGGAGCGGCGTGCAACGGAAGAATCCCGATCGTATCCGGAAGGGGAAAACAGGATAATTCAATCAGGTTGTTAAGCCTGATGATGCACAGTCTTCTTAGGGGCTTTACCGGACCGGTTCCGCCCGAAATTTCTTTTATTCCCAAACGGTCGGAGGAACGGTCCAACATGTCACGCAGCGATGGGGCCTCTTCAAGTGTCCTGGAGATCATGAAAAACAGGCCTCATGTCTGCCCGTCCTTTTCCGCAATAATCCAGTATATTTCATCCCTGGATGGCGCCTCCATGAGGCGTGATCGAAAATTCAGATCCTTGAGCATTCGGGAAATTCTCGCCAGGACCTTCAGATGCTCCGTGGCGGCACGCTCCGGCGCCAGAAGAAGGAAAAACAGATACACCGGCTTTCCGTCCAATGCGTCAAAATCAACTCCCCGAAGGCTCCGGCCGAATGCGACGATCACCTCTTCAAGTCCATCCAGTCTCCCGTGAGGAATCGCAATGCCCTCTCCGATACCTGTGCTTCCGAGCTTCTCGCGATCCATCAGCGTCCTGATCATGGCTTCCGGATAAAATGTCCGGTTATGTTTCAGGATCCGCTGCGATAATTCCTCCAGAACCTCCTGTTTTCCAGACGATACCAGCTCTTCGACAATATAGTCTTTTTTAAGCAGATCAACGATTTTCATTCAGCATTCAATGTGTCAGCTGTTCGTTTCAATCAGGAGATAGCCGCCATCGTCACGCCGGTAGATGACATTGACACTTTCTGACGAGGCATTGCGATAGACAACAAATCGATTATTCGTCGAATCCATCTCCAGAACGGCGTCGTCAAGCGACATGGGTTTCAGAATGATTTTCCTTGTTTCTATAATCTTAGACTCCGCAGCATCCTCTGACTCCAGGGGCATCGCTTCCGTTTCCCCGCCTTCTTCCTTCAGGGCACCGCTTTTGTGAAGCCGGATTTTCTCCTTGTGCTTTTTAAGTTGTCGTTCGATCTTTTCCACGGCATTGTCAATAGCAAGGTGCATATCTTTCGACTCTTCCTTGCCGATGATATTCAACCCGTTTGTGGTGACGTTGATTTCTGCAACGTTTCTGAATTTTTCAACGGTCAATACCACATGAACATCTGTCGGTGCATCGATATGCTTGTTCAGTTTCTTCATCCGTTCATCAACATATTCCCTTTGCCAACCTTCATCCTCGGTATTTCTGAAGGTCACGGAAATCTTCATCATTGTTTACTCCTCCTCTTCTCTTTTTCACTGCATCCTGCCATATCTGCTCCCTGCCAACCGGCTTATTCCGCAGGGGAATAGTTCATACTTATTTTCAAGCCTTTATGCCGCCTCCACGAACGATCGTTCCGTCCGCTTAGATACCCACACGCTAAAAGTATCTCTTCCTCCTCGATGAGGGCAGTATGTTCATCATCTCCCGATACTTGGCAACGGTCCTTCTGGCGATCTTGATTCCTTTGCCCTCCAGGAGACTGACAATTTCGTGATCGCTGTATGGATTTTTAGGATTTTCAGCTGCAATCGACTTGCGGATCTCCTCCTTGACACTCTTGGAAGCAATGGCTTCACCGCTTTTCTTCTGGATGCTGCTGCTGAAAAAATATTTCAATTCGAAGATTCCACGGGGTGTGTACATGTATTTGTTCGTGACCACCCGGCTGATTGTGGACTCGTGCATTTCGACGTCGTAGGCGATATCCCGCAACACCAGGGGTTTGAGATAATTGATTCCCCTGTCGAAAAAATCCTTCTGGTACCGGACGATGCTTTCGGCCACCTTGTAAATGGTCCTCTGCCTCTGCTGAATGCTTTTGATCAGCCAGGTGGCTGACTGAACCCGTTCACGGATGTATTTTTTGCCGTTATCGGAGTTCGAGTCATTTTTCACATTTCCCATGATCTCCTTGTAGAAGTTGCTGATCCTCAGCCGCGGCATGCCGTCATCGTTCAGCACAATCTTATACTCGTCGCCTGCCTTGAAAACATAGACATCGGGAATGATGGCCTGTATCCTCTCCTCATTGTAAATGCTTCCCGGTCTCGGGTCCATATCGCTGATCATCATGACGGCCTGCAGAACCTCGTCGATCGAAACCCGGTTTTTCTTCGCAATGTGATTATAGTTCTTGATCTCCAGATCCTTCATGTGGTTCTGAATGATCACATCGACGAGGGGATTTTCTATCCCCAGCAGCCTGACCTGGATCAGCAGGCATTCCTGAAGATTCCTGGCGGCAATTCCGGGAGGATCGTATTCCTGAATCTTCGCCAGGACCGCTTCCACTTCCTTTTCTTCAACATGTTCCAGCCCGGCGATTTCTTCCATTGTGGCAACCAGATATCCGTTGGCATCGAGATTGCCGACAATCTGCTCCCCGATTCTCATTTCAAGCTCCGACAGACGGGTCAGCTTAAGCTGCCACATGAGATGATCCGTCAGAGTGGATTTTTTTGTCAGCAGATTATCCCAGGAAGGCGCTTCACCGTCCCTTCGATCGTACGATGCCCCAACCGATCCATAATCTTCGAGGTAACTGCTCCAGTCAAAATCCTCTTTCCCGTCCCCTTCGCCTGTTATCTCTTCCGTTCTTTCTATGCCCTTGAATTCTTCTATTTCCGCAATGGTTCCCTCTTCACTGACCGGACTCATCTCCGTTTCGTCGTATTCCTCCGGGGACGTGTCCTCAAGGAGCGGATTCTCTTCCATTTCCTGGTTGATGACATCTATCATCTCCATTCTTGAAAGCTGGAGCAGCTTGATGGCCTGCTGCAGCTGCGGGGTCATGATCAGCTGCTGGCTCAATTTCAGATTTTGTTTCAGTTCGAATGCCATGTCCCTTACCGGCTTGCCTTTAATCCAAAATTAAAGTGTGAAGTCTTCCCCAAAGTAGATTTTCCGTGCGATTTCGCTGGATGCAATTTCGGCCGGCTTGCCCTCGACAAGGACTTTACCGGCATTGACAATATAGGCTCGATCGCAGACTGAAAGCGTTTCCCTGACGTTGTGGTCCGATATCACAACACCGATCCCCTTCGATTTCAGCTTGGCAATGATTTTCTGAATATCCGCCACGGCCAGGGGATCAATTCCGGCAAAAGGCTCATCGAGAAGGATATATTGCGGAGAGGTCACCAGCGCCCGTGTGATCTCCACACGCCTTCTCTCTCCTCCGGAAAGTGAATAAGCCCTGTTTTTGGCCAGATGAGTTAAATCCAGCTCACCCAGCAATTCCTGCAAGCGGTCCTCTTTTTCGTTCTCCTTCAGTTTCAGAGTTTCAAGAATCGCCAGAATATTCTCCTCGACGGTCAGCTTCCGAAAGACGGAAGGCTCCTGGGGCAGGTAATTCAAACCTTTTCTTGCCCGAAGATACATCGGCTCCTCGGTGACATCTTCGCCATTGAGGCAGATAGACCCGCCGTCGGGATGGATGAGACCGACAATCATGTAAAAGGTTGTTGTTTTACCCGCACCGTTGGGCCCTAGCAGCCCGACAACTTCACCACGTTGAATCCTCAGATCGATTTCGTTGACGACTCTCCGCCCATTGTAAATCTTCACCAAACGGTTTGCTGACAGTTCATTCATCCCTAGGGCTACTGCTTGCTCCCCGCATCCTTTTCAGCGGGATAGACGGTCGCCGTAACTCTCTTGCTCGGGAAACTTTCGACCATTCCTCTATTCTCTTTAAGAAAGACGACAATCCGATCCCCTCGGATCACATTTTTCTTTTCACGCATCACGGGGCTTCCCGTGACGACAATTTTCTGGTCGTCCTGGAAAAAAACAGCCTCTTCACCTGTTACAACCCGGTCCCCTTGAGTTACCACAACGCGCCCCTTGGCCTCAATTCGATCAAGATCGCCAGTCCGGCCGATCTCTCCTGCCGCATTCTTACTGGAGCCATGCTCCTTTTTCTTGTAGTAAAGCAAAATCTTGTCCGATTTGATCACATTGTTCCCCTGAACAGCGACCGCATTTCCGGAAAAAACGACCAAACGCTGTTCATTGTAGGCATCCAGACGATCCGATTCAATTCGAATGGGTTCCCTGCTCATTTCCAGCTTTTTAGTGTCGGCCTTTTCTGCGCCCGTCGCCGGCATATTTCCGGCGGCAAAGGTCATGAGACAGGCAATCATCAGGATAGGGCGCCATAACCATCGCTTTTTCAAGGTTGCAATCTCCTTCATCTCTGGATACAGGCCTTTACCCCGGACAGAAGAGTCAGGTGTTCGTCTGCAAGCGAAATCGACATCCCTGTCGCATCAATCTGCATCCTGCTGTTTTTCAGGCTGACGGGTGAACCTGTGTGGCATCGTTTCTCTCTTCCGGAATATGTGACCTCGTCCGTTTTAAAGGAATTTCCGTTGTTGGATTGGAGATGAACATCGCCTGTCAGTTTCATATCCTTTGAATCCTGCTTCAGGGTCCCTTCCTTCCCTGTAAGGACATAGATCCGCCCATCCGGCATTGTCAACGTGATTTTCGGATTCTTCAGGAGAGCGAGATTGTCCTTTTTCCGATACTGGGCACTTTCTGCATGAACTTCCCAGATAACGCCCTCTTCCGTTGCCTCCGTGTAATGCACATTCATGACCTGCAAATCGACCTGGTCATCCATGACCTTCTCTGGAGTTTTTCGGGGCTCTTCCTTGTTCAGGGTATAAAGGATTCCACCCATGACAAAAAAAACGGCCAGACAGCCTGCGGACACGATCAGTATCTTTTTTTTCAGCAATACGGTCAGCGCTTTCAACCTCATCCCGATGATCCTGATGTCTGTATATCACCCGTTTCAGGACATGTAAAGGTTAAACATGAATCAGGTTCTACCGATAAAATCATACCAGTTCGTATCGACGGACGACCTCTTCCCATTTGCCCTGAACCTTGAGAATCAGCTCGCATACCTCCCGAACGGCCCCCCGCCCTCCGGGCTTATCCGTAATATAGTCCGCCGCTTTTTTGGCTTCCTCCACCGCGTCATGAACAGCCACGGAAAACCCGCTTCTCTTCAGAAGAGGAACATCCACAAAATCATCTCCAATGTAGGCAATTTCCTCAGCATTTAAGCCTCTTTCCCGAAGAAGGTGCTGAAAGAATTCCTTCTTGTTCAATACTCCCTGAAACACTTCACGAATTCCAAGATCCCTGGCGCGATGATCCACAACGGAAGAGGAGCGGCCAGTCAAAAGAATGACATCTATTCCGTAGCGCATGATCATTTTAAGGCCATGGCCGTCCTTGACATCAAAATGCTTGCTTTCCTGCCCGGCGTCGTTGATGATGATTCGGCCGTCGGTTAAAACGCCATCCACGTCCGAGATCAGCAGACGGATCTTCCGGATCCTGTTTCTTATCTCTTCATCCATGATTTTATGTCCCTTCCCCTTCGAGTGTCTTGCGGCTCCTTCTCATGTCACGGGCTCTGCGACTTCAGGGCCATAACGCTGCGATCTATGGCCTTCACCGTTCTCAACAGCTCCGGAAGGGTATCCAGGTAGAGGGAATTCGGGCCATCGCACAAGGCTTTTGACGGGTCCAGGTGGACTTCCAGAAAAAGTCCGTCAATGCCCACGGCTGCGGCGGCACGCGCCAGGTAGGGAACCATTTCCCTTTGTCCTCCTGAAGCGGTTCCCTGCCCCCCGGGAAGCTGCACGCTATGAGTCGCATCAAAAACGACGGGGAAGCCTTCTCTGCGAAGGATGGGCAACGAGCGAAAATCCACGACCAGATTGTTGTATCCGAAACATGTCCCCCGTTCGGTGATGAGAATGTTGTCGTTGCCGCGGGACAGCACCTTCTCAAGGATGTTCCGGACATCCCAGGGGGCCAGGAACTGGCCCTTTTTGATGTTCACGACCCGGGCCCGCTCGGCGACTTCCACGATAAGATCCGTCTGGCGGCACAGAAAAGCGGGGATTTGGATCACATCCAGTATTTCCGCGGCCTTCTCGATTTCCTCGTAACGATGGACATCGGAGAGGACGGGGATGTTCAGGTCTTGTTTGATGTTTTTCAGAATTTCGATGCCCTGTTCAAAGCCGGGGCCGCGATAGGCCGCTGATGACGTCCGGTTCGCCTTGTCATAAGACGCCTTGAAAATAAAGGGAATGCCCATCTCCCGGGCGAGATTTCTCAGGCAAAGGGCGATGGCCCTCGTCAGTTCCTCATGTTCAATGACACAGGGCCCGGCAATGAGCACCAGCGGCTGCCCATCCCCGACTGCAAGATTACCGACGGCTACAGTCCTCATCTTCACTCCCCTCGGATCCACGATAGGGTCACCTGAAGCAACTCCATGCCGGCTATCCCCGCGGATGATATTTTTTGTGAATGTCCTTCAAATGCTCCCGCGTGACATGCGTGTAAATCTGCGTTGTCGATATATCCGCGTGGCCCAGCATCATCTGAACCGATCTCAGATCCGCACCCCCTTCAAGGAGATGGGAAGCGAAGGAATGCCGGAAGGTGTGGGGGTGAACTTTTTTCTGAAGCCCCGCCTGAACGGCATACTTCCGGACCAGTTTCCAGAAGCCCTGACGGGTCATCCCCTGCCCGGATTTGTTCAGAAAAAGAATGTTTGTCTGCGTTACCCGGATATATTTCGGCCTGATATCGTTAAAGTAATTCCTGACCTTTTCATAGGCCACCCGGCCGATTGGCACGATGCGCTCCTTACTTCCCTTTCCCTGGACGACGAGATACCCCACCTGCCAATTGATGCTGTTGGTCGTCAATGAGAGGAGTTCAGAAACCCGGAGGCCCGTGGCATACATCAATTCCAGCATGGCGGTGTCCCGAACAGCGCTGTCCGTTCGGACTCCCGGCTGTGACAGCAATTGATCCATTTCCTCGTGACTCAGGGTGTCGGGAAGACGCATCCATACTTTGGCCAGTTCAATCTCTGCGACAGGATTCTGCTCGATTTTCTTCTCTCTCAGCAGAAATTTATAGAAGCCCCGCAGCGCCGCGAGGCTTCTGTTCATGGAATTAGCCGACAAGCCCCGCCTCTTTAATTCAGACAGATAATAGATGACATCATCTGGACTGATTTCGTGAATTTCCTTGATGCCTCGTTCCTGGATCAGGCCGGTGTAACGGTTCAAGTCCCGGCTGTACGCTTCGAGCGTATTGTGCGAAGCGCCTTTTTCAACGACGAGAAAATTCAGATATTCATCTATAAACTCAAAGTTCATGCCGGGCATAGAGCATTATCCTAAAATAATTTTTGTAAGTTGAGAGGCCTTATTAAGCTATTCCTGCAAAAAGGTCAATATGATAGTGGTTTTTATCCATCCGCCGTCTTCGGATCCATTGGATATAATATCACGGGGTTCTTTGAGGCATGTCTGTCCCCGGCATCCTGAGTCCGTCTGTCCTTCCGCCCATCATGGTTGCATGGCACCGGAATTGCAGATTTTGGATGTTCCTTGATCCATAGAACGATATCCTGCCAGGTCACTGCCCATGGAAAAGAACAACAATGAATTGAACAAGAGACGATTCTCACGTGTTGACGCCTATATTCCCATTGCGTATCGTCTTGTTCCCCTGGAAGAGCAGGACTATGTTCAAGCTGAAATTTTTGACCCGATCTACGTGGAAAGCTGCAGTCTTCCGGAAACAGAGGATCAGGCGCTTCAGACCTGCTTGAACATCCTCAATGCAAAGCTGGATTCGGTCATCCATCTTCTCACCTTGCGCAATGAGGGGTTTTCGTCTCTCCCGTCACGGTTGATCAACATCAGCGGCGCCGGAATCCGCCTTACAACTTCGGAAAAGTTCGCTCAGGGGGATATGCTTGAAATTAAGACCTTTCTTTCGCCGCAGAAGCACCGTGCGCTTCGTCTCTATGGCAGAATCATCGCCCTTGATGAGCGGCCTGAGGGATACCAGATGTCCCTTTCATTCGTCAAGATGGACGATATGGTAAGAGATGAAATTGTAAAATTCGTTTTCGAACGGGAAAGGGAAATCCTTCGGGCAAAGCGGGGGAGATGATGTATTTTCGATGATCGCAGGTATAGGCATTGCCGTTGTGTTAATAGCTGTTATTGGTGGCTATCTCCTTGAGCACGGCAATCTCGCTGTTTTGATTCAGCCAGCTGAAATGCTGATCATTTTCGGCGCGGCAACAGGAGCTCTTCTGATCAGCTCCCCTTCAAAGGTCGTCAAGGCAGTTTTCAAGTCGGCAGGTCATATCTTCAAGGGCAGAACATTTGACAAGAAGGATTATACCGAAGCGTTGCTGCTGCTCAACGGAATCTTCTATAAAATCCGCCAGCAGGGACTTGTGTCGATTGAATCAGATGTGGACAACCCCGGTGAAAGCAGCCTTTTTTCCCAATATCCATCGATACTGAAAAACAAACACGCTGTCGACCTGATCGCCGACACCCTCAGGACCGTCATGACGACCACCATTGCCCCTCATGAACTGGATGCTCTGATCGATCATGAGCTGGACATACACTATGAGGAAATGATGCAGCCCGCTAAAAGTGTCAATTTTGTTGCAGACGCACTTCCCGGTCTCGGCATCGTTGCGGCGGTTCTTGGGGTTGTTTTGACAATGGGCAAGATCAGTGAACCACCGGAAGTTCTGGGCAAATGCATAGGTGCCGCCCTGGTCGGTACGTTCCTTGGCGTGCTTATGTGCTACGGCTTTGTGGGCCCCATGGGCAAGAATATGGAGTATAGCGCCGGCGAAAACATCCTCTATTTAACCGTCTTAAAGGTAGCATTGCTGGCCTTCATCGGCGGTTCCGCTCCCAAAGTGGCTGTTGAATTCGGACGTCGTGTTATTCCTGCCGGAGACCGTCCAACCTTTGCAGAAATCGAAGAAGCCCTGCGGCAGCATAAGGGATGATCCCATGATGGACGAACAGCAGGTTATCATCATCAGGAAAAGAAAGAGACGCCACACCGAGGGGCATCACGGCGGATCCTGGAAGGTCGCCTATGCTGATTTTGTCACGGCGATGATGGCCTTTTTTCTCCTTCTGTGGCTGCTCTCTATGGTCTCCCCTGAAAAAAGGATCGCCGTTGCGGAATATTTCAAATCCTTCTCCGTCATGAAGGAGACCGGTTCTTCCTTTATGACCGGGTCTTCGCAGATTCTGGACAAGGCAGGCGGGGGAGCTAATTCCGTTCAGGACTACAAAAACATCAAGGACAGAATATCGCCGAAGGATCTGCAGCAGCGCTTGAAAACCGCCATCGACATCAATCTGCAGTCCATCCGGGACCAGGTCATTATCAACATCGTTGATGGCGGATTAAAAATTCAGATCGTCGACAAAGAAGGCAGTTTGATGTTTCCCCTCGGCAGTTCAGAGCCTACGGCCAAGGCGAAGGAAATCCTGAAAGTTGTTTCAGACAACATCAAGGAGAGCTCCAACAGGATTATCATTGAAGGCCACACAGACGCGGCCCCCTTCCAGAGTGCGCAGACAACAAACTGGGAGCTCTCAACATCGAGAGCCTCAGCTGCCCGAAGAGAGCTGGAAAAAAACTCCATTGATCCAGGCCGGATTGCCAAAGTGGTCGGTTACGCCGATCAGGAACCATACATTCCCCTGAATCCCATGGACCCTCGGAACCGGCGGATCAGCATCATTGTCATTCAGCCGAAATGAAGTGTGCCACAGATTGAAAAAGGTTACGGCTCAGCGGCGGGCGACCGGCCTATGCCGGCCTTGAAGCGGCCCCCAGTCAGGGCATTGAAGGTGAGTCCAATAGAAATCTTCTTCCCGGAGTGCGGACAAGGCATACGTTCCGGGATTGAAATCCGTCCATCATCCGCAAAAGGCAGCCGCGCCGCGCGCGGCTTTTCCACAAACGACCTTCGTCGAAAGGCAGACGGCTCTAAGACGGAACGTTATCAAGGCAAAAATCCACGACGAAGGGCCCCTCTTCAATTTCAAAAGGAATGATGATGCTCGGCCCCCCCAGCACATGGACGATGGAGTGGCTCTTGCCGGCCACGACCGTTGGGATGGCCGCCGTAATATTCAATCCGTCCGCCTCCAATTTCTTTCTGGCAACACCGGAGATCATATTGGTAATCTCTCCGACTGCATCCTTGACATCATTGTCAATCCCCGACATGGATTCCCCAAGCATATTGGAGACGATCTTGACAATGCAGCCTTCGCTGAAGCTCAAGCCCAGTGATCCTTTAAGATCACCGGTCAACCCGATGATGCCGGAAATATCTCCTTTTGCCACATTGTCCTTCTTCAGATAAGGCTTCCCCGGCTTCGGTTCCACAAAAGCCATCGTCTTCAAGACATTCTCCGTCGCATCTAAAAAGGCATTGATAAATCGAACGTCCATTAAGGTATCCCCTTTTTTCTTCAAGATGTATAGCGCAACGACCGTATCGGCTCTATAAGCTCAGAATCATCTTCCGCTAGAGAGTCTCCAGTATTTTTTCGATCTTCGTGTTGAGAACCTCGGCGGTAAAGGGCTTCACGATGTAATTGCTCACCCCGGCCTTGACGGCGGCGATCACATTGTCCTGAAGCGCTTCGGCTGTAACCATCAGGAAAGGCGTTTTGCTGAGTTCGCTGTCCGCCCGGACGGCCTTCAACAGCTCCAGTCCGCTCATATTGGGCATGTTCCAGTCCGAGATAATGAAATCGACCTCGTTGTTTTTGAGAGTTCTCAGGGCAATGGCGCCATCTTCCGCCTCGATGATGTTTTCATACCCTACGGATTTCAAAAGATTCCTGATGACCTTTCTCATCGTCGTAAAATCATCAACGATTAATATCTTGATGTTTTTGTCCATCATGTCCTCCGGTTGTGACGTTATTTATATTTCCGCGACAGCAAAATAATTGCTATCGCGAAACACGCTCCATCTTTTTCACGTATCAGCAGCGTTCGCTGAGTTCGAACAATCCTTCCGGATCGATGATCAATCCGATCTGGCCGTCTCCCATAATGGCCCCACCGGAAATTCCATCGATATCCCTCAATCCGTCCCCCAGACTTTTAATGACGACTTCCGCCTTGCCGATAATCTGATCCACCAGAAGGCATTTTGAACTCGTGGCCCCTTCGACCACGATCAGGATGGCATCCCAGGGATTGACTTTCTCCGGCTCTATGTTGAAAAGATCGTATACTCGGACCAGGGGCATGAGCTGCCCCATCACATTGACCGTTTCCCCCTGCCCCATGATGTGATTATAGGCTTCTCGGGTCGGCCTCAGGGCCTGGCGGATCGCCGTCGTCGGCAGGATGAATCGTTCCTTGCCGATCTTGACGATCATTCCGTCGATAATGGCCATGGTCAGAGGAAATCGCGCAATGAATGTCGTTCCTTTTCCCGGTGTACTTTCGATTTCAATTTTACCCCGCAGCTTTTCAACGGCCTGTCTCACAACATCCATGCCGACGCCACGGCCGGACACATCCGTAACTTTCTCCGCCGTTGAGAACCCGGGCAGAAAGATCAACCGGTATATTTCCTGGTCTGTAAGGCCCTCAACATTATTGACCACGTGATTCGCCAAGGCCTTTTTCAAGAGTTTCTCCCTGTTCAAACCCCGTCCATCATCGGATATTTCAACGACAAAGTTTCCGCCCCGATGATAGGCCTTCAGTTGAATCACCCCCTTTTCAGGCTTTCCGCATTGAAGCCTCTCTTCGGATGTCTCCAACCCGTGATCAACGGAGTTACGGATCATGTGAACCAGGGGATTATAAATTTCATCGACCATGTTCCGGTCCAGTTCCGTATCTTCACCTTCCATCTCGACCACGACATTTTTCCCGACATTCTTTGAGACATCCCGGGCCAGGCGCGCCATCCGCTGAAACGTCTGCTTAATCGGAATCATCCGGAGGCTTGTGGAAACTTTCTGAAGGCCGGAAGCAATCCGGAAGAGCTGGGCAATATTCCGGGTGAGGTTTTTGGTGCCGTTTTCCTGATTGCTGATGTCCTGCTGCACCATTGTCTGCGTAATGACAAGCTCTCCGACCATATCAATGAGATCATCGAGTTTTCGGGTGTCAACCCTGATGGTGGACAGCTCGGAGGCCTGTTCCGCCTGCTTTCTCAAGGCCTGTGATACCTGCTTGGGCGTGACGGTTCCCTTTTGAATCAGGGCTTCCCCGATCTTCTTATCGGGGTTGCTGGCTTTGATCTTCAGCCCCTCCTCAAGGGCCTCTTCGGAAAGGGCCCCATCTTCAATGAGAATTTCACCCAGTTTCTTAACCGAGCGCTCCTGTTCAATCCCTTTGTCGACGTTCTGGATCCGCTTTTCCAGATCGGACAAATCGACATCCAGGGGATTGCCGTTCCTGCCCTCCAGGGCCTCTTTCAAGCTGGAAATCATGCTTTTCAGGGCATCGGCTCCGGCAAGGACGACATCGATCAGTTGAGGCGTCACGCTGAGCTCCCCGTTTCTCGCCTTGTCCAGGAGGCTCTCCAGGTTATGCGACAGTCCCCGGATCTTCTCGAGATTCAAAAAACTAGCCACCCCCTTGATGGAATGAAAGGGGCGGAATATTGCGTTGATGTAGTCCTTGTCTTCCGGGTTATTTTCCAGATTCAAGATGTTGACTTCAATTTCCTCTATGTACTCTGTTCCTTCCGCGATGAAATCACGGAGCAGGGACTCATCCTGAATCAAAAACGGCTGTCCCGATACCTCGGCGTCAGGTTGCTTCTCCTCCTGAGGCGGATCTGCCTGCTTAGTTTCGACGGCCCGAGCAGCGCCCTTTGCTTCAATGACCATCCCGGTGACAGCACCTGCCTGCTGGAGATAACTCGCGTATTCTTTTGAATAGCCACCAGTTTTTTTGTATTCGTCCGCTATTTCCTGCAAAAGGGCTATTCCCCGCTCAAAGGTTGAAATCGCCTTCTCCTTGTCCGCGAGCGAATCCAGGATGACGCACTCAAGAATGACATTCATGCCCTTGGCCACATCCAGGACTGGCACAATCCCCAACTCCGCCGCCTCCCCGGTCAAGCCCTCCAGGCTATTGAGAAATTTTCCCGCTGTTGGAATATTCATATCCTGAGAATCAAGGAACAGAAAATCCGACGCGATAAGATCAATCGACTTCAGCAGTGCTTCAATATTCATGTCTACACCATCCTCACGATTTCATCAGCAATCTGATCAAGATGAACGATTTTATCAACCGCTCCCAATTTTACCGCTTCTTTGGGCATTCCATAAACAATGCAGGATTTTTCATTTTGAGCAATCGTACTGGCTCCCATCTGCTTCATTTCCAGTAGCCCTTCAGCTCCATCCGCCCCCATTCCGGTCAAAATAACGCCGATGGCATTTGCACCCGCGTATTTCGCGGTGGATTTGAATAAAATGTCAACAGCCGGTCTTTGATGGTGGACCATTGGCCCGGTTTTCACTTCGACGTAATATCTTGCACCGCTTCGCCTCAAAATCATGTGATAGTTCCCCGGCGCGATGAGCGCCGTCCCCGGAGTCACCGAATCGTTGTTCCTGGCCTCCTTGACGGTCACATGGCACAGGCCATTCAACCGTTCGGCAAAAGCGGAGGTGAAATTCGCCGGCATATGCTGAACGACGAGAATGCCCGGCGAATTCGGCGGCATCTTTGAAAGGACACTTTTTAAAGCTTCAGTTCCCCCGGTCGAGGCGCCAATGGCAATCACCTTATTCGAAGTCTCTGCAAGGGCTTTGATGGATTCCCTGGAGCCCGGCCTGTATTTTTCCCTCGTCTCCCGCTTCTCGACCCTTATTTTCGATGCCGCGCGGATCTTTTCAACCAGTTGCCCGCTCATGTCTCCCACGGAATATGAGCTTCCCGGTTTGGCTATGGCATCGACGGCTCCGATTTCCATGGCTTCCAGGGTCAACTTGCCCCCTTTGGGCGTAAGAGAACTCACAATGATGGTGGGGATCGGGAAATGCTTCATCAGCTTTTTCAGAAAGGTCAGACCATCCATCCTTGGCATCTCTATGTCCAGGGTAATGACGTCCGGCTTCAGGGCAACGATTTTATCTCTGGCTACAAAGGGATCTGGCGCTGTCCCCACAATTTCGATGTCAGGATATTTTGAAAGTTCTTCTGAAAAAATTTTTCTGACAATTGCCGAGTCGTCGACAATCAAAACCTTGATTTTATTCATACCTACCTGCCTTGACGATCATAGGGATACCAGTCACTGCTTCGAAGTGTACCGACCTTGTAAATCAGGGCTTCATTTTGAGTGGTATTGTAAACAATCTTACGGCCCAATCGGCCTCCGACATCCTCGGATATCACTTTGATCCCGTGATGCCTCAGCACACGCCTCGCGATCTCTATGTTTTTTTGAGCAACCTCTTCCGCATCGAGCTGCTCTGCCTGGGCGCCTCCAAAAATCTGTGATCGCAGGTTCTTTTCGCTGGCCCCCTCTTCAAGGAACATCCTGATCATGTAGGGGATTGCCACATTGCCATACAGGGCCGTTCCCTGTTTTGAACCTTCGACGAAGGGATACAAGAAATTTGACATCCCCCCCTGCCGGCTTTCAGAATCCCAGAGGGCTACAGCAACCGAGGAGCCGACAACCGTCGATATCAGATAGGGCTCAGGGCTTAGAAAAATGTATCCCGGATAGAGGAAGTATTCACATGAAGGCTTTATTTCTTTTCCATCCGTCATGAAATACCGCTTTTCCCCTCGATCAAGACCGTTGCATCTGCAGCAGAACGCCCAGCGTTTCTCCGTCTGAATCAAAGACAGCCTGCCACAGATCTGCCTGCGACTCCGAACAGACAGGCATCAGATCGCCCTGATTATTCTTTTGACAGGTCGGAATGGAAAGGCTGAACACATTGCTGCTGTCATAGTTGCGCAACAGATTCCCGCAGACCATGTTGGTCGCTTCCCTGGCGCAGTCCTCTCTCATGGAATCCGATACTTCTTCATCGGAGATGCTCAGCATGTTCTGCACCATGCATGAGACCAATCCATCGGACAGGTACATTTTCATAGATCCCTCAACCGGACCCTTGAATGTGATTTCCGTTGACATGTCATAGGCGATGTCCTTTCTTTCCACGGGTTCCAGAAAAATAAAGAACATCTTTTCGTACACTTCAAAAGTCGAGGTCGTTATCATCTCCCTCAATTTCCCCATAGCCTCCATCATCGCAGACCCCTAACACTTCATTGAGAATTTTTTTTAAATCTTCCGGTAAAAACGGCTTCTTTATGAATCCCCTGGCTCCATGCTGAAATGCCTCTTCCATCCTGGTGCTGCTGCCCTCCGTGGTGATCATGATCACCGGAATATCGCCGAAAAGATCATCCTTCTTAAGATGGCTCAACATTTCGAGTCCGCTCATTACCGGCATGTTGATGTCCGAAATGATGACATCCACCCAATTGTCCTCCAGCAGAGTCATCGCTTCTTTTCCATTGCCGGCTTCGAGACATTTGTCCATTTTGAATCCGGACATTGAAATAATCTTTTTTATGACCCCCCGCATGGCGTTGGAATCATCTACAATCATCACATTAAAGGACATAACCACCTCTTGAAAAGACTCGCTTCATATTAATCCCTAAACAATTTCCAGCATGCTTCTGGCATCATCAAGAGCGTCCAGCAGATCCATCATGTACACTTGAAGATCCTTGTCCCTGAGGTCGAATTTCCTTAGAACCTTGCTGACCCCCCGATACGCCAGTCCGTCGACTCCATTGCCGATACCCAGCATCATGCACAGTTGATCCGCCAGATAGACAATCCACTGCGTGTCAGCCGAAGTATTATCCAGAAGATCCGGGTGATGATGGAAGGAAATGGCATCACAGATCTCTGCGGGGAAATTCCATTGCCCGGTAATTTTTCCACCAAGCTCGGCATGGTTCATACCGATAATAACCTCTTCGGCTTCAAGAAAAGAGCATTGTCTTTTATCGACCAGCAGATTGATTTTTTCGATGGATTCATAAATATACTCGCCCATGATGATTTTACCGACGTCATGGAGAAGGGCGGCGGTATAAAGAACGGAATTCTCAACACCGTAGATTTTTTTCGAAAGAATCTGGGACATTAAGGCCACGGCGACGGAATGCTCCCACAGATCCGATGCCGAGGATACGTATCCTTTAACCTTAGTTTTATAATATTTCGATATTCCGGCCGTTTGTACTGCACGAATCAGATTTTCCTTCCCCAGATAGCACACGGCATCGCGAATCGTCTTGATGGAGCGCCCACTGCTGAACTGAGCGGAATTGCTTATTTTAAGGATATTTACTGTCAACGACTGATCGAAGCTGATGATTTTCGTAACCTCGGCCAACGAATAGTCCTCTCTGGACAGCAAACCCATCACCTTTACCACCGTGGCAGGAAACGCGGGAAGATCATTGACTGATTTTATTATCTTGTTGATCATTATAATTCCCTTAACAATCCACCTGATCTTTTAACAAAAACCTTGCCCGTGCTGATCTCAAGACGTACGGTCCGATTGTAATTGCTGCCCGTGTCTTCCCCGTTGATCATGACGTTGTTCTTCCAAAACATTTTTCGAACGGCCATGATGTTCTTCTGGCCGATGCGGAAATAATTCGTATCGTCCAGAATACTGGCCCCTCCAACAACTTTGACGATCATCGATTTCTTCTGCGCACCCAGGTTGTAGCAGGCCTTGAACAGAAGTGGGATGCCTGTGTCGGCAAACATGCCTGGTGTCGCCTTCGCCTTATTCAGGTCCAAAGTGGAATCCGGAAGCATGTAGTGTAGAAGCCCACCCACCTTGGCCCTGGGATCGTAAATCGCAACGGCGATGCAGGAACCCAACGCGTAAGTGACAAGAACATCATCCGCCTTATTGCTCACTTTCAAATCCGATATACCAATGACTACGTCACTCATGGCTTATTTCCGATACACACTTGGTTCGATATATTTAAAGGCATGCTCCAGACCGGTCAGACTTTCGGAATGCCCTATAAACAGATAACCACCGTTATCCAAACAGTTGTAGAATTTACTCACGACTGATGCCTGTGTCGGCTTATCAAAATAGATCATGACATTCCTGCAGAATATGATGTCAAATTCCTGATTCGAGGGAGGGGTTTCCATAAGATTAAATCTCGAAAAATCGATCATATCACCGATTTCCTTCTTTATTCTGACGTATCCGTCCCATTTTCCCTGGCCCTGCTGAAAATATTTCCGCAAGATGGAAGAAGAAATATTTTTCGTTTTTTCAATGGGATAAACACCACCCGCCGCGATTTTAAGGACCCGTGTTGATATGTCCGTCGCCATGATTTTCACGTTTGCGGGAAACCCATTTAAGGTTTCCTTGATTGTAATTCCCAAGGAGTATGGTTCCTCCCCCGTTGAACATCCGGCACACCAGATCCTTATGGCCGGCGTTTTCCGTATTTTTTTTGAGGCGTTATCCAAAAGGGACCGTACAATGGTCTGCAATCGCTGGAAATGAGATTCCTCCCGGAAAAAATAGGTCAGGTTCGTTGAGATGGAATCGATCATTGTGATCAGCTCATCCGTTCCCTCCCTGGTTGTTACGTGTTTGTAGTAGTCGGAAAACGATCGATAATTCCCTTCACGCAAGCGCTTCCCCAGTCTGGCCTTCACCAGTTCCTTCTTTCCATCGTGAAGATTGATGCCGCACTGTGAATGAACAAGCTGGCTTATTCTTTCAAAATCTCGATCGCTCAAATCAGATGAATTCATATTAAGTTCTTTGTTTCATACGCAAAGGGATCGTGAAAGAAGCGATAAGGTTTGCTCCCTTCGCCACGACCGCATCCAGTGCATTTTTTCGGTAAGCCCGGGATGTGGCGAGTTGAATGGAGCACCCTCCGCCGTTTCGCGGAGGGGCTACCTCGATTTTTTCCGTGCCTGATAAGGATCAATCGTCCATGATTCGTGACGAACCGTTTCGTGAACCTCTAAAAGTCTTTAAAGGTATCGTCCTCCAACGGTATGATCTGTTCAGGTGTCAACTCTTTTCTCTTCGATGATCTATCCCCCAGACCGGGCATACCTTTGGGCAGCGAAGAGATTTTCTTCATAATGCCCCTGCGAAGATTCTGCGCGGATACAGCCACGGCCTGATTTGCATTGGAACCACTGAGTTTATTGCTCCCCCCGATTATATCGGCCAGTTCATTGGAGATGGATTTCATCTGCTGTGCCTGGGCGCTCAGTTCTTCAGAGGCAGAGGCGGATTCTTCCGCATTGGCCGCGGTTTGCTGGGTCACCTTGTCCATTTCCGTCACAGCCTTGTTGATCTGATCAATGCCCTGGGCCTGTTCGTTGGATGCGGCAGAAATTTCACCAACTAGGCTTCCGACCTTGTCCGTGCTGTCCGCAACATGCGAGAAGGCGTCATTCGTCTTGACAACGAGATCGGATCCTTCCTTGACCTTCTTGACGGTGTCTTCGATGAGCCCCGCTGTGTTGCGTGCGGCATCGGCGGCCCTCATGGCAAGGTTCCGCACCTCCTCCGCCACGACGGCAAACCCGGCTCCTGCCTCGCCTGCCCTGGCGGCCTCCACGGCTGCGTTCAAAGCCAGGAGATTCGTCTGGAAAGCGACCTCGTCAATCGTCTTGATGATCTTTGAGGTTTCCTCACTGGCCTTTGAAATCTGCTGCATGGAATTCGTCAGGAGGGTCATGGAGGCGTTGGCCTCCTGAACAACCTGATTGGCCTGCTTCATCAGGCTGTCTGCCTGCCCGGCGTTTCCTGCGTTCTGTTTCGTCATGGATGACATCTCTTCAAGTGACGAAGACGTTTCTTCAATGGCGGACGCCTGTTCCGACGCCCCTTCAGCCAGGGACTGGCTGGCAGAGGATACCTGCATCGACGCCGAAGCAATCTGATCGGCTGAATCGTTCAGGCTGTTTACCGCCGCCTGAATGGGACGGCTGATGCTGCGCGCAAAAAGAAGAACGAGGACGGCGATGATGCCCAGAAAGGCCAGGGTGATCGCAACGATAAAATTGCGGATGGATCTTGCTGCAGCCGTCATTTCATCCTTGTCCTGGGTTAGTCCGGCACTCCAGTTGGTAAGTTCTACCGGTGCATATCCGGCAAGTTTTTCAACGCCATTCAACGTATATTCTTCGGAACCGGACTTCTGGCTCACCATTTTCTGTATGAACTCCGTCATGCCCTCCTGTTTGCCTAGGTTCATTTCCAGGATATACTCGGCTTTCGGATGGGCAATGACGACGCCCTCCTTGTTGATCAAGTAGGCGTAACCCGTTTCGCCGATCTTGATGGCATTGAGCTTTTCGCTGATGAAGTCGATGTTGGCGATGCATGCCGCAACCCCCAGGAATTCGCCGGAACCGGCATAGATTGGTGCGCCGAAGGGGGCGACGGCCTTTCCCGTCACCTTGGATTTGGACACCTCACCAATGGCACTTTTCCCCGTGCTCTTAGCCGCCTTCCAGTAATCCCTCTCTACGAGATTAAGTCCCGCAAGCTTTCCCCCTGCACTGTCCGCGATTACCTTGCCGCCGGCATCCGTGATGACAATGAATTCATAATCAGTACCTGACTTTTTAAACAGAGTCTCCAGAGCCTTGTTGGCCCGGCTGATTTCTTCGGTCGAACCTTCGATCCCATTTTTCGCCACACCGGCTACCGCC
>Ga0265295_1000827_pt1 | contig 58675 bp, 30 predicted proteins | sample Munlansysbiofilm_FD_192503 | JGI IMG/M metagenome (GOLD analysis project Ga0265295, IMG submission 192503) | Leachate microbial communities from a municipal landfill in Southern Ontario, Canada - Methane capture system biofilm | ecosystem: Engineered > Solid waste > Landfill > Unclassified ... | reverse complement strand
TATATGCGTCCCATATCAGTTATCCAACCCGGTTTAAGTGAGGAGTAATATCTATTGCTATGTTCCACGCGTTCATGCACCAGATCAATAATGTTTTGCTCACTCATTCCGGTGCTAAGCGCCATGCTTTTCCAGAAGTTTGTTATATGTCTGCGCTTAGCTTCTTCATTCATAGAATCCCAGTTTGCAGGAGTGCGGCTGGCCATAAAATATCGCATTAGGCCATATTCATCTTCGGGATCTGGAAACAAACTTAGCATTAGCTCCACAGCTTCCGAGAGGACAAAATCAAAATTCCGAGTGTCGGTTAATTCTTCAGCCTGAAGGATTATTTCTCCCCTATATTTTCCCGCTTCCAAATTGGATAGAGGAATTCTGAGCGTAAGAACTTCGATGCTCTTTTGTGGAGTGAAATCCAGGTATTCATCCATAATCAGTTCACCGTTTTGCTCTAAATTAAGCATTAATAACTGTGGTGTATTCAATTCCGTTTCTGGTGTATAAACTTCCAGATACAAATGAGCGTATTCATGATACTCACGATTAAGAATAATGGAAGGTAAAGATTCGTAGGTAAATCCATTACGCCTAAACTTCTGCAAGTAAGCGCTACTATCTGGATACACCTGAGCATTCAATTCCACGTCGCTGATTCGTGAATTGGCATCTAAAGTGGCTATAGGAAAAGACCAGTTAAATTCCTTATTGCTGTTTAGGTCTTTTGCAGTAAAATTCAAATTATAATTTTGCGGGCTTAAGATAAAGTTCATGCGGTTTAAATAGCTCTTTTGAGTGGATAAAGCGTCATATTTGCTGCGTATCCCAATATTATCGGTAATACTTTGGACAAAAAGTACGGAATCGCGATTTGAGATCTGAACCTGAATGTCTACTTCGGCAAAATAAGCCCCATTTTGTGCCAAAAAAACTAAGGAGCGATATGGAATTTGATAATCCAAAAGCAGCACGGTGTCTTTATCTGAAGTTAAAAAGCGGTTGTAATCTATGTGCATGTGTAATTGCTCGGTAGCGTATGCTCCCAGAGAACAAAGCACATAAAAGCTTAGTGCCAAAATTCTTTTAATAATCGATATATTCATCTTCTTTGTTCCTCAATGTATACTGCCCAAAACCACGTTCATCAGTAAAGATAAAGCTTCGGTTAAAGCGAAAGTAATGCCAAGTTATACTGGATGGTTTGCCAATTGGGAAGGCATCGCCAACAATCTGATCGGGATCGCCAAATTTAATATAGATTCTGCCGCGGTCAGATTTCCATCCTGGCATTCGTTTATGGATTGTGAATTGTTCATCTGCTTGCAATATTCGGTGATAAAAGAATTCTCGGTTTTCGTTGCGTAAAGTGCCGGGACTAGGATCGTTTGCCTGCCAAAAGCTTTCAATGGCATCGTGATACTTACTTTCAGGAATTTTTCGTAGTACCTTCCATTCATTTTGATTGGCGATATAGCGCAATTGTTCAAGCTGGTCTTTAGGCGAGTAGCGCTGATTATAAGAAAACCATGCCTGGTATATAAGTGGCTCCAATTTATAACGGATATTCATCTCATCAACAAATATTACCAAAGTAGAGATGCTATCTTGAGGGGCAATTTCTTTCAAGTTGAGCTCAAATGGGCTGGTAGGATTCTTAAAATCATGTTTTATGCCGTCTAGAACAAGGCTCAGATTTCCGGCACCAATGGCAAAGCGATGGCGTAAGGTTAAACTATCCAATTGTTTAAGATCCATACTTTCCGGAATATAATCAAAGCCTTCTCTGCAAGCAATAATGTAGGCTTGCCCCAATTCTGTAGAAACGCTACCCACATTGAACTTGCGACTATAATTCTGCTTATCACCCAATTTCTTGTTTCTTAAACTAATGCTAATACTGTGCGATCCTGTAGAGAGCTGATATGTTTGGGTAATAGGGATGGCAGTTCCCTTTAGCCAGTCTCGGTTTAAAACCTCAATTTGGATTTCGTTATTTGCCACCTGGGTGCCATGCTGGTTTTTTATTTGAGTAGAAACTTGATACACAGATAAACTATCGTCTTTTCCAAAGTGGAATGTATCATAAGGAAAGAGCATCCATACATCCACTCCGCTATCGAACGTTTCAAACATTATTTCCTGAGCAGATAGTTGGAGTAGGAACAAGACTATAAAGATCAGGCTAATCAGCTTTCTGCGTGACACTTTGAATATCCAGTTTGTAATCTATTTTTTGTGCATCCAGCCATGCCAGCACGCTATTATCGGCAAAGATTGTGTCTCGTGTTTCCAATATATAGTATTCATGGTCTTTGGTTTCTACCTCCACTTGTAACTTTATATTGCCTGGTTTACGCTTAATCCAAGAGGCAATTTCTACCAGTTTGCCTTTTAAGATATGGCTCTGATTGCATCTCAGTTTTAGGCATCCTTGCATTTTTTGGGGCAATTCCTCAAACATGATAAGCTCAGATGGCAATACTCTTAGTATTCCATCGTCGTTTCCATTATAGCCACTTTTTGAGCCAATTATATAATATACCTTTCCAACATGGAGTATACTGCTATATTTGTTGAAATCTCTGCTAAATAAAGAAAGCTCAAATTTGCCATTGAGATCTTCCATTTCCACAAATGCCATCGGATTGCCCTTAGAATCTTTTTTACGGACAATGTTAGATACTATTCCCACCAATTGCAAATCTCCACTCTTACTTTTTCCACTTATTGAATTAGCATTGCATATTTGTTTTACCAGATTGCGATACTCAAACAGCGGATGACCACTCATATAAAAACCCAAGACAGCCTTTTCCATATCCAATTGATGTAAATAGCTCCAATCTTCAATGCTGGGTAGCGGCGGGAAATAATCGGCCTCATCATCATTGTCGGAAATCAGGTCAAACAGATTAGTCTGCCCTCTTTTCCTATCTCGCTGATCTCCGGAAGAAAGCGCCAGAGCTGGTTCAATTACTGCCCATTTCTGAGCTCTAGTACCTTCCAATTCATCCATAGCTCCAGATGCTATCAGGCTTTCCAACACCGTTTTATTAACAGCCGAACTGTCTAATCTTGAACAAAAGTTGAATACACTGGTAAAAGCCCCGTTTTGTTCCCGCTCTTCAATAATAGCCTTCATGGCGGCTTCTCCCAAGTTTTTAATGGCTCTCAATCCAAAGTGCACATCACAATCGTGCACGCTAAACTCGGCAATACTGCGATTGATATTGGGGGGAATGATGTTTATGCCCATACTCTTACAAACATCAATCTTAACGGGAATATCGGATGGATCATCTTCTAAAGATAGCAATGCAGCCATAAACTCAACCGGATAAAAAGTTTTTAACCATGCCGTCTGATAAGCCACCAAGGCATAGCATGTTGCATGACATTTATTGAATGCATATTCGGCAAAACGTAGCCAATCTTGCCATATCTTTTCTATGGTAGTAGCTGGAACCCCGTTTTTGGCAGCGCCAACTATGATCTTCTCGCGAAACTTCATCATCAAATCAGAGTTTTTCTTGCCCATGGCTTTGCGCAGTGTATCGGCTTCTCCACCTGTTAGCCCGCCCAATTCACGAGATATCTGCATTACCTGCTCTTGATAGATTGTTACTCCATACGTACTCTTAAGGGCATTTTCAAGCAAAGGATGATCGTAGCGAACCACTTCTTTACCGTGTTTGCGGGCAATATAACTATCTATAAATTGCATAGGTCCGGGACGGTAAAGTGCCACCATAGCAATAAGATCTTCAAACATATTGGGCTTTAAATCTATTAAATATTTGCGCATACCATCGCTTTCAAACTGGAACACTCCATCGGTTTCACCTTTGCTAAGCATGCTGAATACTCTTTTGTCGTCTAAAGCAATATTCTCGATATCAATTGTTTTATTTTGGCTATTCTGAACCAGATCGATGGTTTTCTTGATCAAAGTTAAGGTTTTAAGACCCAATATGTCCATTTTCAGCATCTTAAGTTCGTCTAACCACTTGCCCTCATATTGCACCAAAATTACCTTTTCACCATCCTTTTGAATGCTGCAAGCCAAAGGCACATATTCGGTTAGGTCTCCCGGTGCTATAACTACACCCGCTGCATGAATACCGGTTTGACGAATCAAGCCTTCTAGCACTATTGAGTGTTTTAAAATGCTCTGATACAATTCATTCTGGTTAATCAGATTCACAAAGTCCGGAAACTGTTTTAGCGCATCTTCCAAGCTTTTAACCGGGCCTGGTATGGTTTTGGTGATAGTATTGGCATCTGCCGCAGGTACAGACAATACTCTTGCCACGTCCTTAATCACGCTTTTAGCTCCCAAGGTGCCAAAGGTTATAATTTGAGTTACGCTTTCCCGATTGTATTTTTGCACTATATAATCTATTACCTTATTGCGTCCCTGCGCACAAAAATCGATATCAATATCGGGCATGCTGATTCTATCCGGGTTTAGAAATCTTTCGAACAATAAGCCATATTTGATAGGGTCTAATTTGGTGATGTTTAGCAAATATGCTATTATGCTGCCTGCAGCCGATCCTCTACCGGGTCCCACTGGCACATCTTGTTTACGGGCATTATCGATAATATCTTTTACTACCAGGAAGTAGCCTTCAAAGCCCATGCGCTTGATAACCCCCAGTTCGTAATCTATTCTTTCGAGAACCTCATTATTGGCTTGGGGATATTTCTCTTTTGCTGCTTGCAGGCAGAGATGGCGCAGATAGTCTCCCATTTCTTTAAATTCCAAAGGTGTTTCCACTTCCGGTAACAGGAATTTGTCGTAATGCAGTTCCAAATCTATCCTTTCGGCAATCTTTAGAGTATTTTCGTATGCTTCCGGCACATCCGGAAAGATTTCTTTCATCTCTTGGGGAGATTTAAAGTATAGTTGTGTGGTATTGTACCTCATTCTGCCGGGATCGTTAAGCAGTTTACCGGTTTGAATACAAAGCAAGATGTCGTGTGCTTCATGGTCTTCTTGATGTAAATAGTGACAATCGTTGGTTAGCACCAAAGGTATGTTTAGCTCGTGCGCCAAATCTACTATTTTGGGCATCACAATTTTCTCCGAATCCAGTTGATGGTTCTGAATTTCCAGATAGTAACGGTCTTGAAACAAGTCTTTATACCACAATGCAGATTCCCGAGCTTCGCGATCCCGATTGTTCAAAAGCAACGATGCAATTTCACCTTTTACGCAAGCGGAAAGGCAGATGATGCCATCACTATATTGGCTAAGAAGGCTTTTAGACATACGTGGTTTGTAATAGAACCCATTTATATAGGAGAGTGAAGAGAGTTTCATCAGATTTTTGTAACCCTGATAGTTTTGCGCCAGGAGAACAAGATGGTGGCGCAAATCGTTCTTGCTAAGATCGTTATCTAGCTCTCCATTGATAATATAGGCTTCAGTGCCGATTATCGGTTTGATTCCGGCTTTTTTGGCAGTTTTATAAAAATCAATCACGCCAAACAAATTTCCATGATCTGTTATCGCTACCGCGGGCATACCCATCTCTTTGGCAAGCTTCACCATGCGGTCCACCCGGCAAGCACCATCTAATAAACTGTATTGTGTATGATTATGTAAATGTACAAAAGACATGATCTACTCCATCTCACTCTTAAAATTCATGATTTAGGAAAAGGGATTATGTGTCAATTGAAATCCATCGCAATGATGCCCTCAAATGCTATATAAAATAAGAGTTGTTAAAGATCTATGTGCCTATCCATTGAATATCCGGCAGATCGCATTTCGAAGCTTTACTTCATCCACATTTCTTTACTGAACAATACAGAGTAAAGAACACAACCCTGCCGTTTTTTAGCGCTACGATAATTAAATTTCTATATACACAAGACAGTTTTGTTCACCAGAGTATCGCCAATACAGTAGCTTCGAAGAATCTCAAAAGCAAATCCATCATAAAACGAGACTTGACAGTAAGCCCAAACAAATTATATTGCCCTCATCAAATATAAGGAAATAAAATGGATTACAAAGAACAAGAGCCTCAATTCGACCTCCAAAATCAAGATTACAGCAACTACGAAAGTGCTGAATTGGAGCGTATGTTTGAAAACGCAGAAACAGACAGTGAAACCTATAATGCCATAATCGAAGAACTAAGCAAAAGAGGATATAACTTCAGTGCTGAAGAGGATTTTTCTCAAGAAGAACAGCCGGAGCCGCTTGCTCAGCCTATTAAAGCATTGCGCTACAGCATAGCCGGCACGAGAATATGGAACATTGTAGCCCTTATTCTGGGTATTTTGGGCGCAGGCTTTTTCCTCTCTACCCAAGCAAGCCTTACAAAAACAGAACCTTCACTGCGGATCATGGTTTATGCGATGGTGGTTCTTTTGGTTACACTTAGCTATATCATTACCGGTATTCGCCTGTTGGCAAATCTTAAAGACCAAAGCAATCCGAGACGCATTGTGCTCAACTACGAATATTGGTTTTTGGCAATTGTTTGGTATCTGTTTTGTGCGTATGAACTTTATAATGCCGCCAAAGGATTTTATATGTATTGGAAGATGTCCTTAGGCATACAAATTTCTCTGTTTGCCATTATCCCCACTCTTGCTATGGCACTTTTCAGTTTTCTCTTGGGGATGGCTATGTTCTATTTGGCAAAAGAGTTAAAGGTACATCAAGGTTTCAAAGTAGATTCTGAACCAGATAAAGATATGTAGCATGAATCCTCTCCAGTTCACCAAATGTCTATGGTTTGCCGCATTGATTGTGGGCAGTATTATACCCTTATCCTTATATGCATCAGATACCATTATTGGGCTTGATTTTGAGATGAATTACTGTTCTGCCCAAGACAGTCTTATAGTGCGAGGATTTCGGCCTATTGAACCAGATTCTCTACTCTTTGAAGATGCAGAGGGCTGTAGCCAAGTAACCCTCTATTTTGCAAAGGGTAAACCGGGTCTTAAATGTATCATGATCACACTACGGGGTGAGGATACTCAGCTCTTGGAAAATCAAGCTATAGATATGCTAACTGCTTTCCACTCCAGCGAATATGAATATGATGCAGAAGTTCGGGAAGCTTGGTGGAAACTGGATGAATTTCATTTTCTTAATGCTGCCGCATTGGCAGAAGATGGCGAATATTCCATCTTTTACGGCGATATTCGCGAAGAAGAGCTGAACCCTTTTTAAGCCTATTTCTCTCCCCCTTCGTTTGCTCTATTTCTGCTCATTATCTCCTCATGAGATGAGGAGATAATGAGGGAAAGATAAGCGAAGTGCAAGGGATTTATAGATGTTAGAATGCTTGAGTGGGGTGGCAAGCTCCAGGTTGTTACAAATGCGGCTACAAGCAGTACCTGCCTTTGGGGTGGCAAGCTCTGTTTGCCACAGCGAGCACGGCTCGCTTCTGAAGGCAGCTCCGCTGCCTCTGCCAAGCAGGAGCTTGGCAGCCCATTTCCGGCTCGAACCGAAAGAAAGCCTTATATACTGGCTACCTACTAGATTTGGAAGAGAGCCATATATAAGAAAACGGGATCGCTTCTAAACACGATCCCGGATGAAGAGATTTGACAATCATTTAATTAACAGCATTTTGTGAGTTGAGATATTGGTTCCGGTTTCCAGTTTAAGATAGTAAATTCCACTACTACAGGCAGTTCCAGAGCTATCTTTGGCATCCCAGATTAATGGCTGTCTTCCAGCCGTCAGGATGCCATCGAGCAATTGCCGAACTTGTTGTCCCTTGATATTGTAGATTGTGGCTTTCACCGGGCTGCTTTCTTTGAGCTCAAACTCGATTCGGGTGGATTGATGGAACGGATTGGGGTAGTTTGAAATCTTCGCCGCAGGAGTAGCCACATCATCATCTACATCAATATAAGTTAGATTTACCATTTTGGTCTCACTTTCCAAATATACTTCTTGTGGAGTGTAGAAAACTGCTCCAACCTTAACCTCATAATATGTAAGTGGATCCATTTCAGTTAAATTATAGCTACGTGCATCTGCCGGCAATTCTATGATATTCCATTGTGACGCAGGCTGACCATATTCTTTCCAGGCTAATTCAAAGTGGTCGGGATTAGAGAATATGTTCCAATTCAATACAAAGGTATCTGGAGCCTGGTTTTGCGGCGTAGTTAGATACGGTATTGCTGTATAATTCATATTGGGATCGAGGTATAGATCATTGGCAATAAATTCTTCTATTTGTAGTGATTTCTCCATTAAGTCTTCAACTGATGAACCAACAAAATAGAACACATATAAAGTTATTGATTCGTGGGGAGCCAATTTAAAGCGGCGAAAATAATTGCCCTCAAGATCTGTTTCATCGTATTCCGGAGTGCCTGGTTGCGCTCCAAACAATGTGTATAGCACTCGGGTATCATTTGGGCTTGGTTGTTCCCATTGAGTTATGTTAGGATCTTCTTTGCGAATGGCGACAAAGGAATTGTTTGTTCTGGGGTTTTTTCCAGTAGCCAACCAGTATTTTTCATTAGCAGTTATATTTGATGGATAAACATCATAAACATTGCTATCGTCCGGACCTGATCCTACAGACCAATACCAGGCGTGTCTGCTACCTTCAAAATCGGGAATTCTGGTTTTACAGCCTATGTACATGGGAGATAATCCGTGATCCATATCGGCATCGTAGCTATAGGCAAATTCGTAACCGGGGCCTTTCACGTAGCCACTTTTATCATCACCTGCAATGCCTGAACCCAATGATTCGTGACCCACATCAGCATCAAAGTAATAGGAAAGAGCCAAATCTTCGATGCTGTCTTGCTGGTTGGTATTGTATATCGTGCATTTCTGCGCCAGAAGGTAATAATGGTTTTGTACTGGCCAGCTATAGGTTTCCTGGTGTATAGCCACACCTAAAGGGTGATGTGTGCTGGAGCCAGCAGAGTTACCATAATCTCGATCACCCGGAGTGCCAAAGGGACAATAATCATAAGAATAGGCACTGTGAGTATGGAATCCAGGCGTATCGAACGGAATTTCCTGAGGGATAGTAAAGCAGAAAGTCTCGCTATTGAATGGGTCAAATGGCAGCGGAGATGGTATTCCATAATTGCTTTCCAATACTATGTCGTTTTGGCTATAATAGTCAAAATTCGGCACAGAAGATGCAAGTGGGTTATATGCTGGTAATTGTTCCATTATTTCCAAATCTCCATCATATGCTACGGAAGTAAGAGTATCTATCACCGCAGGCAAACTTGAGTTCCACTCTTCATGATCTTCGGATATATAGTCATATTCATCATGAGGTGGGTAATGGCGCCAGTATAACAAGCGACCGAATTCATCTCTGCGTACTTTCTTTCCTGATATCCAGGTTCCGGATTTAAATATGAGTTTACTGTGTGGTAAATACACCAAATCTTCTATTGTGCCATAGTTACTTAAATTAAACTTAAACTGACCGTTGTTCACTTGTTTCAGATCCATTCCGCGATTAGCTGAATTTTCTACACTTGATAAGGCAAAAGCCAGTGTAACCGAAAGTAAGATTATCATAAAGAATAAGCGTTTCATCAATTCCTCCCCATAGCATAGCTTCCGCTCAACATTTCTGAAATTATCTGTTGTAGAGCTAAGGCTGCCGCGTCTTGTTGCATATATGAAAGCGGGAAACCTAAAACTGCCACATTCGCTCCTTCATAACAGTGTTTATAGCCTAAGTACTTTGACGAATAGATATCATATTGCTCCTGAGTGGGAGGGAATGCAGGATAATCTGTTGGCTTCACTCCGCAGGCATAGAGCCAATTCAAATTGAGGGATGGATCGAACATCATAATTCCAGAAAACCCTTCCCTCATTGAAACAATTGGATTGAACGCATTTTCTATATTAAGCGGGATATCGGAGTAGTTTTGTTGTCCAATAGCGTTTATAAAGTAAGGATTTACGGCCACTGAAGCTGCCATTTCGCTTAATCCGATATCATCATAAACACCCAGTTTGGGCAATAAGATATTGTTGATTCCCCACCATTCGCAATAACTAAACAGCGCAGCAAAGCTTTCTCTCAGCCTGTTTGTGCCACTAATAATAAGATTTCCCGCATTCGATAAATACACATCGAGAGCCTCCGCATGATGATCCAGGCTCAGAGAATGCATAGGATTATCAGCATGGACAAGAACCGTTTTATAGCCAATCAACTGACTGGGGGAAAGAGATTGGTCTATATCTATTTCATCTACCTGTCCATAAAGGTCGGGAGTAATCTGTTGATAAAATTCATCAACAATGAGTTCCGGAGAGTATGCACTATGATTTGTGTCGGTATCCACAATAAGAATTCCTTCTCTTTCTTGCGGCGATTTATACGGCACCAGATTGATATTAAGAAGTACCACTTCGCTCAATTCTCCTTGAAGGTCTTCTACCATAAGTTCGATGCTGTGCATGCCGTCACTGAGGTTTTCTAATACGCAATAGCGGCAGAGGTCGTTAAGGTTTTCGATTCTAAGCCAGGCAAGTCCATCTGTACGATAAATCACATGAGGATTAAAGAATTGCGGAGAAATTGGGAAGTAACTGCCGTCCAAGCGCAGCCAAAAGGCACTGATTTGGCTGCTGTAGTTTATTTGGTTCTCATCCAATACCATGTTTATCTCTGTGTCGGATATAGGGTTGTCAGTCACATATCCGTCTAAGTCGCCATATTGACCATGGTAACCCCAGCGGAGATGTAGTTTAAAATCATCTGAGTTTATCGCCTCATAATTGTTGTTTATTTGCCACAATTCGCGCGGGTGTTTATCAGCACTGCCCGATATTGGGATATATGAAACCAGCAGATTATCAAAACCGTAGTGATAAGTACCAAAACCGGCAAGTGTTTGCGGATAGATCATTCCAACGGGGCGGTGACCGCCACTTGCCCTAAAAATGAAGGAACTGGGTTCAGATTGAATAACTCCGATGCGGCTTACCACATAGTATTGAAACTCGGTTAAAGTGTTTGCTTCATTAGCAGTTAATGCCGGCTCACTTTGGGAATTTAAAACAATCTTATGGATGTCTGGGCAATTTATAGAATTGTACCAATTACCTTGTGCAATTACTTCAAGATTCTCGTTCAAAGTATTCAAGCGATACATAAAGTGATGGGCATAGTTTCCATCCACATAGATATCGCCAATCAATTCGCGTACGATGAATTCAATTCCCATCGAGTATTCTGCGTTAGGATTAGTCGGGCTTTCTAAATAGCTGCCAAAAAGCCTGTTGCTCTTAAAAGGAGAACTTAGCTCTTCAATCTGCCCAGTAGGATGTTTTACTTTTACTGAAATCTGGGTTATCAGGTTTTGGATCATTCCGTCTTGAGTGCCAAATTCAAAATCAAGACTATTATTGGTAGTCCAGATCTCTGTTCCATCAAAGCGTAGCCATCCCTCCGAATCGGTTTCATATTCGTTGGGGCACTCCTTATAAAAGGTTAGCTTATAAGCAAAGCTCAAATTAGATGTGTCTCCTCCCTCTATCCTAATATTCTGCTTATAAATGTAATCATTGCCACCTTGCTCGATTTTGAAGTCATCAAAAAGAAGGTGAGGACTATTTACAGAATAGGGACTGAGAGGGTCTTTGGTCGAACACGAAAAGATAAAAAATAACAGCAATACTGCACAAGTTGTTCTTAGCCTATGCATGATTCCTCCAGTAGATTTAATCTTAGTTATAAGAATTAGGAAATATTGATGCATGTCAAGCGCTAATTCAATACTTTATAAGTAGAAAACATGGTGAGATACCCAAACCCCAATCTCAAGAAAACTAAGATCTAACTGCTATATGTTGTTAATTATGAGATTAGCGTAATCTCGCGCAGTTTAAGCTGTGTAAATAATTCCACAATAGCCCCCAAAAATAATGGTAAAGACCTTTGAATAATCGGGGCATGGAGTGAAGCCCCATACTACAAGGGTGGTGGGTGAGCATAGCTACGATCAGAAAAAGCTTACCAAACCGATATCTCGCACCAAAAAATCTGCCATATATGGATGTGTAACGGTCTCTAGTAGTCTTGCCGGGTCATTTATGCAAAGCAAAACATAAAAAAAGGCCCCTCATAAAAAAGAGGAGCCAGGATGTTTAGGGAGTGCTTTTTGGTAAAAAAACTAAAATCCGAACCAAGGACCTATAGTAACAGTCATGCCTTGGAAGGGGGTATCGGGAGATCCGCTAACTTCAAAGGATTCTCCGGCTAAACCTCGCACACGCCAATCTTTGGTGAGAGAATAGCCATAAGTGTAGCCAACTTCGGCACGAAGACCCATCCAGGAGAGTACACGATACATGATCTCGGCTCGGGGCTGAACGTTCAGATAGCCTTTCCGCAAAAGAAAGTGTGTGTTGTTGGAATCGGTAATTGTGTCCGGAAGATCTGCCCAATCGTAATTTGCGTCAGTATTAATAAACTCCATTTCGTGGTAAGAACCACCAACCATTAAACCTACGCTGCCAATTAAGTTTTTGACGATGGGAAAGCGTTTGTCCAGAGTAACGCCGCCCAGCATGTTCTCGTATCTCATGTAGATCTGATAGTCGCTCATGCCATCTCGTTTGTTTTGGGTCTTTTTAGTGTCTTCAAACCAAGTGATTTGTCCACCAAGAAAATAGCCTTTGCCAATGGAAAATTTGCCACCTAAGCCTTGTTGTAACAAGCCATCATCACGGAACTTGTTGAAACCTAAAGAATCATGCGCTACGATCTTGTTGATATCGTCCATTTCCAGGTCTACCCACATGGGAATCCAAGTTCCACCGCCATAGCCAACACTTATTTTCTTCTTTCCAGGCAGGTTAGGCGAAGTTACTTCAGAAACCTCTTTAATGCGGCTGCCCAAGGTCATATCCATAGATTCCGGTTTGCCTGCACGAAAATAGGCCACAGAGATTTGATCACCGGCACGCAGTGACTTGCGAATCTTCTCAAACCCTGCAAAATTGGTAACATCCTGTCCGTTAATTTGGGTAATGATATCATCCTCGCGCAAGCGGTGATGCCAGGCAGGAGAATCTTGTACCACACCGGTAACAAGCACTCCAATAGTGCCTTCATATTTTAATTCTTGCGCCTTGGGGAAAGTGAGGTCTTCCAGATATAGTCCAAAGTATGCGGCATCGGGTGCTTCCTGTTCGCTGTTCATTGTGATGGACATCTGTGGGTTTATGTCGTCCAAACCCTTTAGTTGCATAATATAGCGCTTACTTTCAATTACTTCCTTTTCTTCTTCAACTTCTTGCGCACTCAGTGAGAGTGCAGAGAGTAGCACTAGTAAGCCAAACGTAATTATCTTCTTCATAATGTTCTCCTTATCTAAAACACAGAGTAATCTTTAGCAAAGTATAATGCAAAAGCCGTGCCAAACCGAAACGCTTCCAGAACCGTATGTAAGACAGTAAGTTGCTTATATGCATCAAAGTAAATAAAGGCGCAGGTATATCAGATTGATATAAACTCATATCACTATGATAAGTACTCTATGTGGCAAGCAGGGGAACTTATCTATTAACAAAGTTGTTATAGCATATACGAAAACAATATGTCTCGGAATAATAATTGCATCTTATTGTGCTATAAATCCGTTTGTAAGGAACTTGCATTATGAAGAAAAGCTTGCTGATTCTAATCCTACTCTGTGCTTTGGCTTTACTTGGCGCTGAGACCAAGTATTTGGCGATAATCCCATTTAGCGCAGCCAGTAATAACAGGCACAAAATACAGAATCTTGCCCAAGAAAGCGCTATAATATACTATTACAACGATCAGTATGCCATTGTTTCATTCGATAAAGAGCAAGAAACCGATTATGAACATATAGTTTATCCCAATGCCAGGGAGAACTTGTATCTTATTCAGAGCTGCGACACAGTAACTATTGGTAGCTTGGAATCATTGGGCAGAACTCACATTTTGCCTGGCGGTGATATCCTTTTTATCTCATCTATTGGTGCTGTGCAGTTACGTTCTTACACAATGGATTCTTTTATCAATCTATGTGAGCATCCTCTTGAAATCCCCAAAGTGCGATTTAGCCCCAATTCCATGCATGAAACCAGGCAAGATTTAGTTCAACTAAGCTCGATGGTATCGGCGGATAGCATCCAATTCTTTATTCAGGCATTACAGGATATGCAAACCCGTTATGCTCTTGCGGATAATCGTTATGCTGTGGCGAGTTGGATTCGAGATACTTTCCAACGGTTTGGAATACAGAATGCGCATTTGGAAGAATTCACTTGGAACGAAACTCAGCAATACAATGTGGTGGCTACTATCGAAGGCTCAGTCTATCCCGATCAATATGTTGTAGTGGGTGGTCATCACGATTCGATCACATACGCAGATCCGATGAATTTTGCTCCCGGTGCAGATGATAACGCCTCTGGAGCTGTAGCAGCCATCGAAACCGCCCGAGTATTGATGACAGCAGGATATCAGCCCAAGTGCAGCATCCGCTTTGTTACTTATGCAGCCGAAGAATTTGGCTTGCATGGATCTCATTATAATGCTCAGAGCAGTCTGGAATCGGGAGATGATATTCGTTTGATGATCAATCACGACATGATCGCAAACGATCCCAACAATTTGGATCTGGTACGTTTGATGCCTTATGACGGATGCCTGGAACAAAGTGAATATGCAAGTTTATTAGTGGCAGAGTACAGTTCTCTAACGGCAACATACGGAAGCCTAAATAGCCACAGCAGCGATAGTTATTCCTATTGGAGCCGTGGATATCCTGTAATCTATTTCTTTGAGCAGGAATTTAGCCCCGTTTATCATAGCGATCAAGATATTATTGATTTTATAGATCCAGTCTATTGTGCAGAAGTAATTAAAGCATCTATAGCTAGCTCAGTAAGTTTTGCAAATATGCCGGCATCAGTTACAGATTTGGCAATTCACGATAACGGCGATGGCTCTTCGCTGTTGATCTCGTGGCAAATCCCCCAAGATCCTGAAATCGACCATGTTTTAGTATTTATCGGCACTGATGATCCGGAACAAAGTGAAGCGATTGCAGTATACGATGCCAACAGCTACCTCGCGACTGAGCTGCAGGAAGCTCAAACATATAACATCGCGATATGTACTGTAGATGCCTTGGGAAATCAGAGTTACCGCGAATATGGCTCCGGAATTCCCTACAGTGTTCCGCTGGCGCCCAGTTCTTTTTCTTCCACTCCGATACGCGATGCCGTCAAACTTGAATGGAGCCCTAATAGCGAAATTGACTTGGCAGGCTATAGACTATACCGTGCTACAGATGCGGGAGCAAATTTTGCTTGGCTTACAGAGCAACTACTTACCGATACGTCTTTTATCGATACAGATGTTTTCGGAGCACCCGAACAGTTTTATTATTATAAGGTTAGAGCTTATGATACCGATGGTAATGGAGGACCATTTAGCAATTTGTCAGTTTCGCGACCGGTGACTCTAGATCATGGAATTCTTATTGTTGATGAAACTAGCGGTGGCAGTGGTGCCAATATCTTTGTTCCCACAAATGCAGATGTGGATGAGTACTATTCTTCTGTGCTCCAAAACTTCAACACCAGCTCTGTCGATTTGGAAGAAATCAGCAGAGATCTGCGATTATACGACCTTTGCATTTATTCTTCAATAGTTTGGCATGCAGCCGACATTTCCGAATCATTGATTCCCGAAGAGACTATTGCGGCACTTGAGGAATTCATATCCTTGGGCGGGAAGTTCCTATATAATGGATATTTTCCCTCAATGGCGTTCGAATCTAACAACGGCTATCCCTCAGATTTTGCTGATGATGATCTAATCAACAGAGTATTTGGTATCTCCGGTGTGGATTACTCGGTACAAGCCAGAATGAATATTGCTAATGCCGAGGCCTTGGATTTGCCGGATCTCCCCTTGGCAGATTATGCCGGTATTCCTGCTTTTAATAACCATATTCTTCGTATTGAAGGACTTTCTGCCGCACCCGGGGCGGAAATTCTATACAGTTATGGATCAGATTACGCCAATGATGAGACCGCCGGCGTTTTGAACGGCAGTGCAGTAGCCATCCACCATCAATATCTTCTAGGTAAAAGCCTGGTCTTAAGTTTCCCCTTGTATCTAATGGCAGCGCAAAATGTTGAGGACATGCTTTACGAATTGCTGCATGTGCGTTGGGCGGAGCCTGTTAGTGTGGATGATCTTCATAGCCCAACGATAGGAAGCCTTAGTATCTATGGTGTGTATCCCAATCCCTTCAAAGAAAGTACTTTAATACAGGTGAAGGGACTAAGCTCTGCTTTGGCTTCGAAACTCAAAATCTACAATCTGCGCGGTCAGTTAGTGCGTTCTTTAGAAATGCCAAAAGCGGGAGAATTTGCTTGGGATGGCTGTGATAGCAATGGCATAAGCGTTGGCAGCGGTATCTATTTTGCCCGTGTGTCTCAGAATGGAAATCAGGCTCAACGCAAGCTAATCCGGATCAAATAGCAAACCGAATAAAGATTTTCGCTTTACTAACAAACCTTTTGGGCTTCTTCCGGAACATGTCCAAACAGTATCAATGCCCGTAGAATAATTGGGGCATGGGGCGAATCCCTCTAAACCACGAGGGGGGAGGATGGGTATTGCTACGATCAGAAAAAAGCCCAACAAACAGATATCTCGTGCATAAAAAATCTACTATATATATTGATGTGCAACGGTTTCTATCATGGGTGAGTTTCGTGTGTTTACAAAGCCGGGGAAGTGATTCAATTAGTCAATGTTATCAGGAAGAACCGTTTTACGGATACACCTTCATAAACCTTGCGCAAAGGGAAGGGATGCTATCTAAAAGCGATTTACTGGAGCCACAAAAAAACGCGAATCCAATAATTGGATCCGCGTTCTACTTAGCGATATGCCATCTTATATAAACAGATTCAAATTACTCTTTTCGGCTTCTTCCAAATAGCTGGCTACTCCGCCGATTGTTACTCCATCGATTAGTTCACTTGCTTGAACACCCATGATGTCCATGCTCATCTGGCAAGCGATCATCTGTACTCCGGTGCGTTTTGCCTGCATAATCATCATCTCCAGGCTGTCTACATTCTTATCTTTCATGCGCTTGCGCATCATCAAGGGACCCATGCCGGCAAAATTGATTTTTGATAAACCCAGACTGCTTGCGCCTTTGGGCATCATCATGCCAAAGATCTTGCCCATGGTGTCTTTATCTCTTTTAGGTGCTCCGGGTTTTTTGATTACATTCAATCCCCAGAAAGTGAAGAACATTGTAACTTTTTTGCCTGTAGAGGCTGCTCCGTTGGCAATTACAAATGATGCTAGAGCGCGGTCCAGATCATCACTGAACACAATGATAGTCTTGTTTTTACCTCTGTTGTTTCCACTTTCGAAGGACTGTCCTCCGCCTTTTTGCACCATTGCCACGATCTTTTTTCCCTCTATATTTACGCTTAAAAGCTTATTCTCGGTCATATTGCACCAAGCAGGAACATCTTTGGCAAAACCCGGATCACTGGCAGTGATCTTGAGGATATCGCCATCACTTAAGCGATCGATCTCATTTTTCAGGCGCATAATGGGTCCCGGGCATTGTAAGCCGCTTGCATCCACTACCACAGATTTGCCTTCGGTATTTGACTGTGTATGTTCTTTGCCCTGATAGATATGGTCATCTTTGCCAATGTATTCTCCGCTGAAGATATCTTCATTGCTCTGTTTCTGAGTCGCGTGTTCGTATGTGATGTATCCACCGCTAAGGTTAAGAACATCCTTAAATCCACTTTGCATCAGGATCCTGGCGGCAAAATAGGAACGCAATCCGGTACCACAGAAAACAATAGTTTTCTTGTCTTTAGAAATCTCGGATAGACGTTTGCGCATTTCGTCCACGGGGATGTTGATGCTGCCTTCAATGGTGCCCAGAGCGCTTTCTTCTTCTGTACGCACATCGATGAGGTTAATGTCTTTTAGATTTAGATCCCTGATCTTATCCCAATGTATTATTTTTACTAAACCTTTAACGATGTTTTCGGCTACCAATCCTGCCATATTGACGGGATCTTTGGCACTGGAAAAAGGTGGGGCATAGGCGTGTTCGATCTCTTGCATGTCATAGATAGTTTCGCCGTGTTTGAGAATGTGTGCCAGCATATCGGTGCGCTTGTCAACTCCGTCGAAGCCCACAATCTGTCCGCCGAGTAGTTTTCCGTTTTCGGGATTAAACACTATCTTAATCGTCAAGGGCAGAGCATCCGGATAGTAGCCTGCGTGGCTGCTTGCATGGATTATTGAGGATACATAGGGAATGTTGGATTTTTTTAATACTTTTTCGCTTACTCCGGTTGCACCTACGGTGAGATCAAAAACCTTGGCGATAGCGGTAGATATACTACCCTGATATTTACGAACATTGCCGTTTACAATGTTATCGGCTACCATACGACCTTGTTTGTTTGCGGGTCCCGCAAGATAGGTATGGCTTTCTTCACCGGTGATTGGATTGGGGAATACGATGGCATCGCCCAAAGCGTATATATCGGGATCACTGGTTTGCAAATATTCGTTTATCCTGATGCCTTTGTTATGTCCCAGTTCCAATCCGGCATCTTCGGCAAGTTTGCTATCCGGACGCACTCCGATGGATAAAATAACCAAATCCGTGGGCAAGCTACGTCCACTTTTCAGTCGAACCTGCAATCCACTTTTTTCGCGCACAAATGAATTAACTGCGTCTTTCAAGTAAAATTCCACATTCTTGGTCTTAAGGTGCTGATGTACGGCTGCTGCCATTTCATAATCCAGTGGCGTCATTACCTGCTCTGCCATCTCAACGATTGTAACCCTAATGCCCTTATCATGTAGATTTTCTGCCATTTCCAAGCCAATGAAACCGGCTCCAACAATCACAGCGTGTCTTACATCGTGCTTATCGATGTAATCCTTGATCTTATCTGTATCGGGAACGTTACGCAGAGTAAATATTACTTCATCTTGGATTCCTGGAATTGGCGGTCGCAATGGTTCAGCTCCCGGGGAAAGCACTAATTTGTCGTAACCCTCGCTATATTCACTACCATCCTTGCGTTGCACTGTTACAGTTTTGGCTTTACGGTCAATTGATACTACTTCTTGCTCGGTACGTACATCCACATTGAGTCTGGCGTTAAAGCTTTGCGGGGTTTGTACAAATAATCGATCCCGCTCAGATATTACGCCACCGATATAATAGGGAAGTCCGCAATTAGCATAGGATATATATTTCCCACGCTCGAACATGATAATATCAGCTTGTTCGTCAAGTCGTCTAAGACGGGCAGCAGTTGTGGCTCCACCGGCAACTCCACCTACGATAAGGTATTTTGGCATCGGGTATCCTCCTAAGGTTGATTATTATACTTCATAAAAAATATAATCCACCTTCAAAGGTTGGCAACTATCAAATAATGTTTCACGAAAATATTGAGGGATAACAAGTCTCACCACCTCATACTCCCATTGCATCAAGTTAACATTAAGCATGGATCAGCCAGAGATTCTCCCGTTGATTATAGAGAATAGCAACGCAAATCGGGCGTGAATTATTCTTTAAACAATAGGTAAGGGACGAGAATCATGAAGCTGCAATTGTGGGTAGACATGGATTTTGTCCGCTAGCAGCGGGCATCGAGGGTGGAGTATTTGAAAGAAGTCTGAAGCGTAGAAATATATCAAAATGAGTTGAAATAATTCCACGATTCAAGGAATTTCTTTCTAAATATTTGAAAAATAAGTTTTTATACTAAATTAGACAGATGTCCTTAAACTGTGCTGATAGAAGTTATTAATATTCTATTCAGCAATTAGATAGCGCAGTTCATGTCAAACTTAGGTACTTGTATCTTCTTATCATTTTTGGGAGCGGAAAAAACATGATAGGAAAAAATTGCATAGGTAAAATTGTTGAATATTTTAGACATTTCCAAAATGCATAAAGCCTCACTAAAAAAGAACTTGACACAATTGCATGTATTCTGATATTTGTATTATAATAGAATCCGAAATTCGCTTCTATCGGAGGCTAAAATACTTACACAGAGAGTGCTCCCCTGTTTAATGGGGATATTTTCGATGTTTTATGATAGATGAAGTTAACTAAAAGGAGTGCAATTATGAAAAAGCTTTTTTTCGTACTTGTTATTCTCATAAGCATTGTGCTTTTGAGAGGGCAGCCTATTGATGTTCGCAATATGACGGAGGAAGATTTTACTCCGGAGTTTTATGAGTATGTTAGGCAACAAAATACTAATACTAGGGGAGTGAGTTTTAACTTTCTTCCTCATCAGATTCCATATAATCTTCCAGATGATTCTCCGCCCGTAGAGTTTCACCAAGGACTGACCTGGGATAAAGATTTTGAACCCTACATTTCTAATTACAATGCTGGTGATCCGCTTTACATGTATTGGTCTCCCAATAGTGTATTTAATATATCCACAATTGAAGGAGAACCCAGTTCTTTGAGATTTGAGCCCGTCGATCCATTGTGGCATGGCAGTCAAGATGTGGCAATAACTATATCTGATGAAGAGCTTGTTGAAGGATCCACAAATCAAAGTACATGGATATTTAATATTACTGTAGACAACGATCCAGATGCACCGATATTTAATTTTCCCAATATTGATAACGACAATCCTTTGGGGTATCGATTCAACACAGATGAAGATGTTCCCCTAACGATCAACTTTGTAGACTATATGACAGATACAGTTCGTTATATTAATTCAGTAGATAATATGTCTTATCCTACTGCTATTCAGCTGTATGTGGCACCTGTTACCAGCGGAATGTCTTATTACCAGAGTAATAGTGGCAGTGGTTCTGGAGCAGGAATTGGTACAACTGTTACCTTCATTCCTCCCGAAAATGTTGTGGGAGATTATCAGGATTATATATTTTTGTTAACGGCGAAAGATAGAGTTTATAGCCAAACTGCAACCAGGACTATTAAAATACGTGTTAACCAAGTAAATGATCCCCCAGAGATATTAGAAGTGAAGGTAGATGGAGTTGATGTCCAAGACCTGATGGGTCCTTTCGACCAGGGCAATACCCATAACCTGGAAGTTATCGCTAACGATATTGATGGAGATATTCTATATTACAGTTGGGTATTGGAACGTGAAGGCTGGAGTTCTGAAATAAGCACAGATGCAAATTTCGATTATCTATTCAACGATCCGGGCAACTATCAGCTTACGCTTACGGTGAGAGACAGGCAAGATCTTGAAGATGAAGAGATCTTTGAAGTTAGCCGCAGCTGGGATTTTTCGGTTAGACAAACAGGACCGCAATTTACTCCTTTGGGTTCGGAAGGTCCTTTTACCGAACCTATCTATGTGAGTATATCAGCTCCTGAAAATGCAACCATCAAGTATAGTTTTAATGGTAACCATGAACCCTGGTTAGACTATACAGATCCAATTTACTTAGATCTAAGCGCAGATTATAGCGCTAAAACATATACAATTTGGGCATATTTCTATGATGAACTTGGCAATGAATCTGCTCATCAATATCAAGTTTACGTTTTAACCGGCAAGGTAGAGACTCCTCAATTCTCGCATTTGAGCGATAGATATATGCCAAATGTATTTGATCCGGTTGAAGGCAATGCTTTACGTGTAACCTTGAGCACTTTGCCCGAAGGGGCCTCAATTGAGTATTCCCTAAATAATGGCGATACTTGGCAAGACTATAGTTCGGGCATCGATATTCCCTCGCAAACAAAGGCAACAGTTATTGCCAGAGCTACAAAAACTGATTGGGCGCCCAGCGATGTTTCTGCTGAACATGTGTACATTGTGAACGATCAAGTAGGATTGGAACCTCTTGTAGTTTCCACTACTCCTCCACTGGAAGGGGGAAGTTATTGTGTGTGTTATGGCGATAGCGTTCAAATTGACTTTAGTAATTTCACTACCGCTCCTAACGATGCAATAATCCACTATTCTCTTGAACCGAAGGGTTTACCGGAAGCGGCACAGGAATTTACCTACGATCCAGCCTCAGGGGATCCCTTTACTGTGTATATCGATGCTTCAACCACAATCAGATGGTGGGCAGAATATACCGATCCATCACTGGATCCGGAGCTTGCAGTATGGTTCGATAGCGACGAACAGGCATTTGATTTCCCTGTCCAGAACAAAACCAAAATGACTTATTGGGAAAACGGCACAGTGTTCGATCCCGCTCCTAAAAGCTTACCGGATTATTATGACGCACCGATAAATATAGCTATTAATACTGAGGTTATACCCGCTGAGGGAACTGCCATCATTAGTTATCAATACAAAACAGACTTAATGGACAGTTTTAGTGATTGGATGGAATACACAGATCCTATTTACGCCGATCGGGATATCATTATTCGCACCAAAGCCTCTGCAATTGAGAATTATACAACTTTTGAAAGCGAAATTCATGAAGGCGTTTATACAATAACCGGCACCTTGCCCGTACCACTTGTATCTCACTCCAGCCCACCCGGTTCTAACATTGCATCTGCTATTGGTGGTCAATATACCTATGGGAATGATGTTCAACTAAGTCTTAGTATGCCTGTTGGAGACAGATGGCAGGATGCCACAATATATTACAGAATCGATAGTGATGATGGTTTTGTGGTTTATGACGACAGTACCCCCATAGAATTGAGTTTTGGACACTACCAATTACAGGCGTATGCCGCCAAAGATAATTGGATTAGTAGCCCTAATAGTGAAATAGGGGATTATTATGTTAAGTTCCTTCCGCCTATAGAGATTATGGTAGACGGCAATCAGATGGATCCTGCGCAAAATCTTTCGGTGCACTATTCTCAGATAAGCGTGACGCTTTCAACGCACTCAGATGCCACTGTCCATTACACGCTTAATGGTAACGACCCTACTTCAGCTTCTTTTACCTATGAGCCAGGCACGCCGTTATTAATTGGGGCAGACCCACTGATAGCACCACAAGACATAGTATTTAAGGCAATAGCCATAAAGGATGGCTGGGTGGATAGCGAGATGCTGGAAAAGACTTTCCGGTTTGTGCCCACTGTTCCGGCTCCGGTGTTCTCACCAAGCGACACAGACCACCCCGGCCCTATTATGGTAAGCATTATGGCTAATCCAGACTTTACTCCCTATGATATATACTATCTGGAAGATCCAAGTCCAGCGGATGTTCCCGGTCCGGATAACGGAGTATTATATGAAGGTCAGTTCGAAGTGGCCAGCTCTCGTGTGATTGCTGCCCGAGCCTATAAAGATGGATTTGAGCCATCTGTTGTGGTCTCTCAGGAATACAATATTGCCAATACCATTGGCGAAATAGTGTTTACTCCACCAGCAGGAACGTACACATCGGCAACCGGAGTCACTTTGAGCACAGTCCCGGCTGAAGCAAATCTTTTCTTTAGTGTAAATAATGTTGATTGGTATCCTTACGAAGGACTAATCGCTATGGCAGCGGGTTATGTGCATACTATCTATGCTAAAGCAGAGCTCGCCGGCTCGGATACTCGGTATGGTCAAGCTAGCTATACTTTGCTGGATGCACCAATTATTACTCCCGTTCAAGATCAGTATGCCGCAGGCGAAAGTATTGATATCACCATCACTGCTCCCTTGGGCAATCTTTATTACAGTAAAAATGGTGGGGAATTTGTAGCAGGAATCAGCCCTATATCGTTACCAGATGAAACCAGTAATACTTCAATAGTTGCTTATGCCGAGAACGATAACGTTGAAACTGCCCACATCAGTCGCAACTATGTATTTAATCCTCAACTCAATCCTCCCGCAGCCAATGTTCTTCCTGGCACATACTACGAGCCTTTCAGCGTTGTGCTAAACCATCCTCAAAGTGTTGATATATTCTTCAGTAACAATGGTGTAGATTTCAACCTTTATGCTGGACAAGAAATTGATATAGAGAACAATCAAACGCTTTATGCCTATGCCACTAGATTGCATTATCCACAATCCATAACCAGAGAGTGGGACTATAAGCTAAAGGTTAGAGACCCACAGGCTTCACTGGCTTCCGGTGAAGAATATGCTGGGGCGAGAGAGATTGCTTTTAGCGTGAATACTGATGGTGCGGAAATTATGTATAACACAACCGGAGCTGACGCTGCAGAGTGGATAGAGTTCGATGGAAATCCTATTGAAATAACGGACAATACCGATTTTTGGGTAAAAGGTACAAAGGACAATTGGGTACCTTCAAGCGTAATTCACTATTCTTATATTATTAATGGTACTGTGCAGGAAGTTGCGTTTAATCCGGTTGCCGGAGTTTATTATGATGCTCTGGAAGTAGCGGCGATAGAACTCAGTACAGTTCCAGCAGATGCTCAGATTCTATACAGCCTGGATGGGTCTTCTCCTTCCATTGTCTATGCCGGTCCCATTGCTATAACAGCCAATACTTTAATTCGAGCAAGAGCAATAAAAGATAGTTGGCTGCCATCTGCTGAAAGTCAAGCGCAGTATTATCTGAAGGTATCATCCATTAACGACAACATAGCAGCCACTATACATTATGAGCCATTTGATGTTACTTTGAGCACTACCACAGATGATACCACAATCTATTATACTTTGGATGGCACGTTACCAAGTGCTGCATCCACTGAATATATCGGTCCCATCACTATTAGCGGCTCTTCAACGCTTAGAGCGGTGGCAATAAAAGCAGGCTGGCTGGATTCAGATTATTACCAGCGCAGTTTTGTGATCAACCAAAGAGTAGCCACTCCTGTTATTGCCCCTGCGGAGATATACCATACTTCCTCACCGGTCGAGATTAGTATCAATACTGCCACTGATGGCGCAACAATTAGTTATCGAACTTCAGTAAATGGAATTTGGGAAGACTATGAAGGTCCCTTCCAGATAACCGAAACAACTCTTATTCAGGCAAAAGCTACCAAAGAGGGCTGGGTAGATTCGGAGATTGCAACCACTCAGTATATTATAGAGCTACTCCAAGTGGCAGCTCCGGTATTTAGTCCCGAGCCGCGTACCTATAATGAGCCTCAGGAAGTAAGCATTTCCAGTACAACTGAAGACGCTCAAATCTGGTACACAACCGATGGGAGTGATCCTGCAGAAAACTTTGGAACTTTGTATGACCATCAACCCATTTCGGTTACCGAGACAACCACTTTTAAAGCAATTGCGATAAAAGCAGGGTATTTGAATTCTGAACTTGTAACTGCTGAGTACATAATTGCTCCAGATCAGGTTATGGATCCGGTTGTATTTCCCGATAGCGGAACCTATACTGAGCCTTTCAATGTTGTGATTATGAGTCCAACACCCGGAGCTACAATCTTGTATCAGATGAATGAGGAAACTGAGAACTGGTTTACATACAATATCGCCAGTCCCATACATATAACCGCTAGTAGCACACTGAGAGTTAAAGCAGAGAATCCACCAATGCTGCCCAGTGCCGTGGTTGAACGTGACTATCTGATTACGGGCTCCATTGCCATGGGCATTGCCAATAAACCGAGTGGTACTTATAACAATGGCATTGAAGTTCTCTTTACAGCACCCAATCCGGTTAATGCTGCCATTCATTATACATTGGATGGTTCGGAGCCAACTGAAGAATCTGCTTTGTACACATCTATTCCCTTACAAATCGATGCCATAGAAAGTCCTGTGGTAAATCTTAAAGCCAAAGCTTTTCTTGATGGTTGGGATGCTTCGGAAACTGCAACTTATACCTACGAATTCCAGACTGCTTCAGTTGAGTTTGACCCTCCAGGTGGAACATACACAGAAGTGCAGCAGGTAATTCTTAGCTCAGATACAAATGGAGCTCAGATCTATTATACATTAGATGAATCAGCTCCTAATGAGGGATCTACATTATATAGCGGACCTATCATCGTGGCAGCAAATAAAACTATTCGCGCTCGGGCGTATAAAGATGTATATATGGTATCTCCGATCAGTTCGGAAGTTTATGCGATTGATCTTAGCCAGTACGTAGTTGCAAATCCAGTGTTTAGCCCCGCTTCGCAGAGTTCGACTGAGGAGTTGAGCGTGTTAATCACAAGCAATACTGACGGGGCGTCGATTCGATATACTACAAACGGTATTGATCCCTCCCCAGAATATGGTACTATCTATAATGGAGCTATAACGGTTCCTGAGAATACCACTATGTTTATAAAGGCAATTGCCTATAAAACAGATTGGACCCCCAGCGCAGTGGTAGCCGCTTACTACAATGTAACGGGTACGGTTGCTGAAGTTGAGTTCGATCTTGAAGGTGGAACATATACAAGCGCACAGGAAGTGGTATTGAGTACCGATACCGAAGGTGCTACCATATACTACACTACCAATGGTAACGATCCCACAGCACTTTCTACGATTTACAACAGACCTATTACATTAAGCTCTGGTACTACAACCATTAAAGCGGTAGCGTTCAAAAATGGCTGGTTGCCATCTGTTATCAGCTCTCAAGCATATACCATAACGGGTACCATTGCCTTCGAACAACCTGTGTTTACACCCGCAGGCGGCACTTGGGGCAATACCCAATACATAACCATAGCAGATCCAATTCCGGCAAGTGCACAAATCTATTATACCTTAGATGGCAGTATCCCGATTCCGGGCAATCCTAATACATATACTTACAACTCTGGGCAGCAGATCGATATCAGCGGGGATGCTACAATCACGGCAATTGCTGCATTAGAGGGATGGGATTTATCTGCACCAGAAAGTGCAAACTACCATTTCCAGGCGAATGCCCCCGTCTTTAGTGTGGCTGGTGGCTATTATGAAAATCCTCAAACATTAAGCTTAAGCACCACTACTACTGATGCTACCATCTACTACACCCTGGAAGAACCGGTGCGGGGAAGCAGGGACTACATGGAATATACTGGACCAATAAGCATAAATGCCAATAGCACGATTAAGGCTTACGCCCAAAAAGATGGCTATCAGGATTCACCAATAGTGTCTCAAACGTATGCTATTGGAGACTATATTCCAGCAGTAGCTACTCCTGTGTTCAGTGTTGCAAGTGGAATATATCAAACCGCTCAAACTGTAGCGATAAGCACTTCTACAGAAGACGTGATAATCCGTTACACAACCGATGGCAGTGATCCGTCGGAAACGGTCGGTACAGTATATACTAGCCCTATAACAATTAGTGGAAATACCACCCTTAAAGCTATAGCTTATAAGACAAACTGGCTTAGCAGCCAGATCGCTGTGGCGAGTTATGTGATCACTGGTAAGGTTGCTGCCGTGCAGTTTAACCCAACCGGCAACACATATCAAACTGCTCAAACGGTGGTTCTTACTTCTGCCACAGAAGGTGCATACTTCTATTATACTACCGATGGTAGTGATCCTTCTGAGACCAATGGTACGCTTTACACTACCGGAATTCATATTCCGCTTAATAGTGAAAACTTCGTGCTGCGCGCCAGAGCTTTTAAAGAGAATTGGACTCCCAGCGATATTGGCGAGCAAATATATACCATCACTGGTCAGGTACTCATAAGCACTCCTGTATTCAGTATAGATCCCGGCACCTATGCCACCGTACAGAATCTCAGCTTGGGCATTCCAGATCCCGCCGATGCCGAGATTCGCTATACTACCGATGGCAGCGATCCTTCATTGCCCACAAGCGCTTATCTGGTTTACAATCCTGCCAACCCGATTGTGCTGGAACTGGGCGGTGTACGCACCATCAAGGTAAGCGCTCACAAAGAGAACTGGACACCCAGTCTTGTCTATACGGCAGTGTATAATATGACCGGAACAGTAGTTCTACCGGATAACTTGTTCAATCCTGAGCCGGATACTTATCAAACACCACAGAATGTAACTCTTGCCAACGGCATTTATCCTGCCGAAGCAATGTTGAGATACACACTCAATGGCGGTGAACCCAATGAAGGTTCTCCGGCATACAATCCTCAAACGGGAATAGCGATCAACGGAACCACTACCCTCAAAGTAAAAGGTTTTATGCCGGGCTGGATTTCCAGTGCCACAGCCGAAGCAGAATATATTATTACCGGTACAGTGGCAATAAACATCCCAGTATTTACACCTGCGGCTGGAACATATACCACAGCTCAGAGCGTAGTGCTTGGCAACACAAATCCTGCTGATGCCGTCATTCGCTACACCTTAGATGGCAGTGAGCCGCATGAAGCTTCAACCCTGTATACTGAGCCGATTCAACTTCCTTTGAATACCGTCACAACAATAAAGGCAAAGGCATTTAAGGATGATTGGGATAGCTCTCCCACCTACGAAGCAACCTACACCATCACCGGGCAAGTGGCGATGACTATGCCCGTCTTCACTCCTGCTCCAGATACCTATACTTCACCGGTAGCAGTAAGTCTGAACGATGTAACCGTACCTGCCGGTGCGCAGATCTATTACACTACGGATGGCAGCGAGCCCAATGAAGGTTCCTTAGTATATGATGGAACCCCAATCCAGATTGAAGCCAACGCAGCGATGACCATTCGTGCTCGCGCATATTATCAGGATTGGATACCGAGTGTGGTACATACTGGGAACTATGTTGTAACCGGAGAAGCCGGAATAGTTGGCACTGTATTCACACCAGAACCGGGAATATATACTACAGCACAAACGGTGATTATCTCCACAAACACATACCCTTTAGGTGCGGTTGTTCGTTATACCGTTGATGGAACTGAGCCAGGTGAGAGTTCACCGATTTACGCTCCCAACACACCGATAGAGCTTGGTTTGGATTCCGTTACGGTTATCAAAGCTAAAGTCTTCGCACCGGGATGGATCAACAGTCCTACCTACAACGCTATTTATCACATCACGGGTCAGGTGAGCATTAGCGCAGTGAATCTTACGCCCACACCCGGAACTTATGCTACCGCTCAAAACGTATTCTATAGCGGGGTTCCGGAACCCAACGATGCAACAATTCGATACACCACCAACGGAGATGATCCAAGTGAAAGTGATCCCATTTTCGCCGCAAATCTTACTCCACCCTTAAACAGTACTTTGAACATCAAATTGAGAGCTTTCAAGGACGGATGGCTACCCAGCACAGTGATATCTGGATACTACAACTTCACTGGTCAGGTTACCCTTCCCACAGATATGTTCACACTTCCGGCGGGGACATATACAGATACTCAATGGCTTTCTCTAAATACGGACCTAGAACCCTCTGAAGCAACACTAAGGGTTACTTTTGATGGATCTGATCCAAACGAATACTCATTCGAAGTTACACCAAGTTGGGGATTTCCCCTACACACTGGTTATACCGAGGTTCGGGTACGGGGATTCTTGGATGGATGGATGCCCAGTGAAATAATGAGTGCAGAATACAACATCACAGGTCAAGTATCAATTGATGCACCAGTATTCTCGCCTGCTCCAGGCACTTATAGTCAAGCTCAGCAAATACAGGTGAACGATACCAATCCTGCGGATGCTGTGATTCATTATACTCTTGATGGTACCGAGCCAACCGAAGATTCTCCAATTATAAGTAACCTATTGCTGGAAGACTTAAATACAACTTATACTCTCAAGATAAAAGCATTCAAGACAGATTGGATCCCAAGTGTGACTCACACTGCGGTATATGTGCTTACAGGTCATGCGGCTATTGCTGATCCGGTCTTTTCACCTGCTCCTGGATTGTACACTGAAGCCCAGACGGTGAGCATCAACAATATGGTAACTCCATCCGGAGCTACCATCCGCTACACTACAGATGGCACAAATCCCACCGCTAATTCCACGATTTACACCGAGCCCATTCAGATCGGCTTGAATAGTGAAGTTACCATTCGTGCTCGTGCTTTTGCACAAGATTGGATAGCAAGCGAAGTGTATGTGGGCAACTATAAAGTAACGGGACAGGTTACTTTCAATGATGTTCAGTTATTCACGCCCGAATCTGGTACCTACACCGGCGCTCAAGTAGTAACGATATCCACAAATACTACTCCCTCAGGCGCAGTATTGCGCTATACTACCGATGGCAGCGAGCCTACTGAAGAATCTCCGCCCTACATGAGCGGAATTCCTTTGCCCTTAAATAGTCAAACTACAATTAAGGTAAAAGCTTGGGCAGAAAACTGGATTCCCAGTGCGGTTTTTGATGCCACATATACCATTACTGGTCAGGTTGTAATTGAAGATCCTGTATTCAGTATAGATCCCGGTACTTATGCCACCGTGCAGAATCTAAGCTTGGGATTTTCTAACCCAGCCGATGCCGAGATTCGCTATACTACCGATGGCAGCGATCCTTCATTGCCTACCAGTGAGTATGCCATATACAATCCAGATAATCCCATAACTCTGGAACTTAATGCCGAGCGCACAATTAAAGTTAGCGCACATAAAGAAAACTGGATAAGCAGTCCGGTTTATACAGCCGTGTACAATATGACCGGCACGGTAGTGCTTGCGGACGATATGTTTAGTCCCGCACCGAATACATACACAACCGCTCAGCAGATTTCCTTGTTGGCACCGGCTATCCCGAACAATGCTCTACTTCGTTATACCATAGATGGTAGCGATCCTACTGAACAGTCTGTAGCGTACACTACTCCGATAACCGTTCCAACAAATTCCGAGAACTTTGTTTTGAAGGTAAGCGGTTTTAGTGAAGGCTGGATTCCCTCATCGGTATTAACGGCAACTTACAAAGTTACCGGAACCCTTCCAGAACCAGAATTCAATTATCCTTCGGGTTTATATGGCAATAGTGGGGATACCGCAAATGGTCTGCAGGTTACTTTGAGCACAGATCCTGACATCGGAGATGTGAAAATCTACTATAGCACAGATGGCACCGATCCTACTGAGGCATCGACGCTCTACACCGAAGCAATTACAGTTCCCGAATTGGCGCAAGGCTTCACAATCCGTGCCAAAGCTTTCAAACAGGATTGGATTGCCAGCGGTATCAGCGAAAGAGTATACTCTTTCCTCTTACTGCCGATGAATGTACGGACTGTTACTTATGAAGGATACGTTAGGGTATTGTGGGATAATCCCAGTGTGCGTGGTTTAGATGGATTTAATGTGTATCGAAAAGCTACAAACGAAAGTTCATTTAGCCAATTGAATAGCGAGATTGTTCCAGTTAGCCAAACCATAGGAAGTGATCATTACTATGATGATTACGCAATAAGCAACAATATGAGTTATCAATATTATGTTACTGCCGTTTATGACGGTATGGAAAGTGAACAGAGTGGAGTTACCAGTGCTGAATATCAAAGCTCAGATTTGGAGATTACGGAAAGCTCGAGAGTATATCCCAATCCTGCGGAAAACAGCACAACCTTCCAAGTGAAGCTCTCTCGCAACGATAATGTACAGATAACAATCAGCATTTTCGATTTCGCCGGCAAAAAGATACGCACTCTTACAGGAAGCAATCTAAACACCAATCTCGTTGAGATTACTTGGAATCTTAAAAACGATAGCGGTCTAAAGGTTGGCAGGGGAACTTACTTTGCCCGCATTCAAGCCAGCGATAGTGCTAAACGAACCGAAAAAGTCATCAAAATCTCGGTAAAATAAGGAGGCTAAGATGAAAACCATGAAAACAAACATGATAAAGAAGCTTGTGACACTCAGTTGCCTCATGATCCTGGCACTCCCAATTTTTGCCGGGGATGTAAATAATTCAGCCGCCGCCTATATCCGTATGGGTATAGGCGCGCGTATTATTGCCATGGGTGAAGCAGGTACTGCCACAGCAAAGGATGTTACTGCGGCTTATTGGAATCCTGCGGGTCTCAGTTATCTCAAGGATATTGAGTTTACTACAACTTATGCTCTTAATATGGGTTACGACCGTACCCATCAACATGCTGCGGTAGCCAAACGTTTTGGTTTTGGCGTACTTGCTCTTAATTGGATTAATGCTGGAGTATCGGATATCATTGGCACAGATGCAAGTAACAACGATACTGGCGTTTTTAGCAATTCTGAAAACAATATTGCGCTAAGTTATGCCCATCGCTACAAGAAACTGAGTTACGGCATTAGTCCCAAGCTTTATACATCGTCTATCGATGGCGATACAGAAATGGGTTTTGGCTTAGACTTAGGCGCAAAATACGATATCAGCCAATATCTCGAAGCGGGAATCATGCTTAGGGATATTTATGGAACTTTGGCTGATGATGCTATTCCTTATCAAATTCAAGCCGGAGTTACCGCCTATCCTTTCTTGGGCGTAACCTTAGCTGCCGATATGCACTACGAGAAAGAAGAAGATCCATATTTCATATTCGGTGCCGAATACTGGACATCCATTGGCAGAGATACTGAAGCAGATTCCAAACTTTCTGTATTAAATGTGCAGGAACGCAATGCCTGGGCAGATCTCTTCAGTCATTTCCAAACCGGGTTAAGAGTTGGTTTCAACGATAACCGCTTCAGTGCAGGCGCTGGAATTCGTTTCCGCAATTTCCAGATCGATTATGCATATCGCATTGGTAATCATGACATCTTTGGCGACGATCATCTGCTTGGCCTGATCCTCAGATTCTGAGGAGGTGAAGATGATGTATCCAAACAATGTAAGAAAACTGCTTATTCTGGTGGCTTTTATTGCCGGAATCGGTCTGCTGGCAGCCATTGGCTTGCAGGGAGAGCGTTATGCCATCAGCGGAATTGAATACTATCACCGTGGTGATTATCAAAGTGCAGCAAGAGAATTCCTGGCGGCAGATAAAGCGGCAAATTCCAGTGTGCCCAAGTATCATTTCTGGCTGGGGCGTCTATACATAGCCCAAAGCGATACCTTAAATGCCCGGATTTGGTTAAATAAATACCTGCAAAGCAGCGACAATGAGTTTCGCACTGAAACAGAGGATTACTTAAAAATCCTTAATCGTCAACACCGGATATTCGAAAAAATCTCGTTAAGAGACATTCCAAAATACTTACAAAGCAGAAATTCTGACTACGGTACCGTCGTTAGTCCAGATGGTAAGTATCTCTATTACACGTCTCTTAGCCCTGCAAGAAACGAAAAAGAAAATATCTGGCGCAGCGAGCGGCTTGCCACTGGATGGGGGCGTCCCTACGAGGTGGAAGAACTCAATACCGACAAGAATGAAGCCATAGGTTCTTTTTCGCTAGATGGAAACACTGCCTACCTGTTTGGGAATTACAAACGTGGACAACTCGATGGTGATATATTTACTTCTGTATGGGATGGATCCCAATGGGGAAATCCACAACCATTGGATCTTGTAAATTCACCTTATGTGGAAGCACATCCCTATGTATTCAACGATGAGCTTTTGTTTTTTACTTCGTCTCGAGATGGTGGATATGGTGGCTTCGATATCTGGATGAGCGAATTTGCCGGAGATGCCTGGTCTGACCCCATCAATCTGGGTCCGGTAATTAATTCTTCCGGAAACGAACAAACCCCATTTCTTACCTACGATGGCAGAACTCTGTTCTTTGCTTCCGATCATCACCCTGGCTTCGGAGGATACGATATATTCAAATCCGTAAGAATTGGTGAGAGTTGGCAGGAATGGTCAATTCCAGAAAACTTAGGGCTTCCAATAAATTCTATTCGTAACGATCGTGCTTTCTTCCACATACCGGCATCCAATGAGGCTATGATCAGCTCCGACAGGGCTGCCGACGGCTTCGAGAAAATCAAGAATCTTAGCATTATCTATACTTCGCCGCCATCTTACGTGGTAGTGAATGAAGATACTGGGGAAGAAGAAGTGGTGGTAATAACTCCTACAGGAGATATTCCGGAAGATGAAATAGATGAAAGCACTATTGCCGAAACGGAAAAAGAAAAACCTCGTTTTGTACGGGTATATGGCCGGCTTAGCGACGAAGATGGGAATCCGCTTGCCGGAGAAATTGCTTTCACCACTGCTTTGGGTGACAGTATGTATCGCGATGTTGCGGTGGCAAACGATAATGGCTATTACGAGATTGATCTTCCCTTAACGGATGTATATACCGTAATCGTGAATCAAGAAGACTATATGCTCTTTACTCAGGAATTGGCAATTGGAGAATCTGAACGTAGGCAGCTTAACATTAAATTGCAAATGCTGGAACCGGAGAAAATATTTAGCTTCGATAACGTCCTGTTCGAATTTGAAAGCTCCGAATTGAAGCAGGAAAGCTTTGCCGTGCTGGATGAGATCGTCCTAACGATGTTGAATAATAGCTGGCTGAAATTAGGTATTGCTGGGCATACCTGCAATATGGGCAGCGATGCGTATAATATGAAGCTATCGAAAGCCAGAGCAATCTCGGTGTTTGAATATCTTGTATCCAAAGGAATAGAAGCTGATAGGCTTACTCACACCGGATATGGCGAATCTCAGCCCTTAAACGATAATGCTACTATCGCTAAAAGACAGAAAAATCGCCGCGTAGAATTCCAAGTATATAAATAAACAATCAGTTATACAAAAAGAGACCGGAATTTAAATTCCGGTCTCTTATATTTTGTCCATAAAACTCTTTGAGACCGTTGCACATCCATATATAACAGAATTCTATGCACCAGATATCGGTTTGGCAGGCTGTTTCTGATCGTAGCTATGCCCAACCACCAGCTTGTAGTATAGGGCTTCTTCCCATCCCCGATAATTCATCGGTCTTTCTAATGAAACAATAAAAGAGAGATACACATACAGAAACTATAAAACAGGGGCTTTTGTATGGCGCTATGATGAGCTTTCCATGCAATTTTTTAGCAATAGCTGTATTGCAAACCTCCTTCTTGATACTTAAACGGAGAGTTAAGGCAAGTTTAGGCTACCATCATCCTGCCGATAAGGGAGAATCTCGGGGTAAACCCACGCTATGTATGGCTTGAAGCATTGGGAGTGAAGCGATAGATAAAAAAGCATAGAGGCATTCCATTACTTAGAAGGCATCATAAGCCTAAAAATATTCATGGATGAAGGAATTAGAATAGTAACGTACAGAAAAAGCCTAGCAAACCGCATCTGCCTTTGGGGTAAAAAGATGGGGTGGCAAGCTCCGCTTTCCACAGCGAGTAGAGCTCGCCTCTGAAGGAATCTCCGCTGCCACTACCAAGCAGGAGTTTGGCAGACCATTTCCGGCTTGCGCCTACTGTACACTGAATGAATATAAGATCGCTTACATTTGTTATAAAAAAAAGACCTAAGGATATTTTCTGTAATACTCCGCTACAAGCATCTTAATTAAATGATGAGGAAACAAGCTGCTCAAACGGTTGATATTACCGACAGAACTGGTATAAAAACATTGTATGCACCTACTCGAACTGAAAGAAAGCCATAAAAATTGGCTATGTATGGATGTGAAACGGTCTCTAGTGGTTATAATGCTTGTTTACCTACTTTATTATCATAAATACTTTCCATATTCTGCGTATGCAATGAGCGGTGTTAATTGCAGAGGAAAAGAGCTTATTTTAAGCAGGAATCTTTATTGAACGCTAACATATTGGAAATTAAGGCAATTAAAAGTGAAGAATAATATTAGAAAGTTCTTGACAGATAAGCTATATCATTTTATCTGGCAACAAGATAAGGATGTTTGCACACACAATATTTTTGGGATGCATCAAACAGCACCGAAATAACTTTGTAAACATATAGGAGACAATAGATTATGTCAGAAAAAACTTACACTGCGAGTAATATCAAAGTGCTCAAGGGCTTGGAAGCAGTTCGTAAGCGTCCGGCAATGTATATTGGCGGCACTGGCGAACGTGGGTTACATCATCTTGTTTATGAGGTAGTAGACAATTCCATTGATGAAGCCTTAGGCGGATATTGCGATCTTATTAAGGTAACTATTACCGCTGAGGGAAATATTGAGGTGGACGACAACGGTCGCGGTATTCCGGTTGACATCCAAGAGGATATGGGTGTACCGGCATTGCAGGTAGTGCTCACCGTTTTGCATGCTGGGGGAAAATTTGACCAAAACTCTTACAAAGTATCGGGCGGCTTACATGGTGTAGGTGTATCTGTGGTTAATGCGCTTGCTGAATGGCTGGAGGCTCGTGTTTACACTTCTGGCAAAGAGTATATGATGCGTTTTGAGCGTGGGAAACCTACTACAGATTTGCAGATACTGGGCTCTACAAACCGCAAGGGAACCATTATTACTTTCCGTCCTGATGCCCAGATATTTGAAACTATCGATTTCAGTTTTGATTATTTGACTACGCGGCTCAGGGAGCTTGCCTTTCTCAATAAGGGAGTACGCATCATTCTAAAGGATGAACGTAGCGATAGAATTCACGATTTTAAGTATGACGGTGGCATCAATAGTTTTGTTGAGTATCTCAATCAGAACAAAAAGCCGCTGTTTTCCAAACCTATTCATATTGATTCTGTGCGCGAAAGCATGGAGTTTGAAGTTGCCATACAATACAATGAAGGCTATCAAGAAAACATCTTCAGCTTTGCCAACAATATCAACACTATCGAAGGCGGAACCCATCTTTCGGGGTTCAAGCGCGGGCTAACTTCGGCCGTGAATGCCTATATAAAGAATAATGATCTTTTAAAAAACGAGAAGGTAAGCCCCAGCGGCGAAGATATTCGTGAGGGTCTTACCGCAGTTGTTTCTGTAAAAATTACCAATCCCCAATTTGAGGGTCAAACCAAAACCAAGTTACAAAACACAGATGTCGAAGGTGTGGTGGGTTCAGCAGTTTACGAAAAGCTGATGGTTTATTTTGAAGAACACCCAGCCGAAGCTAAAAACATATCCATGAAGAGCGTGATGGCTGCGCGTAGTCGTGAAGCAGCACGTAAGGCACGTGAGCTAACCCGCAGAAAATCTGTGTTGGAGAGTGGTTCATTGCCGGGCAAATTGGCAGATTGCACAATAAGTGATCCTGCATTAACCGAGCTATTTTTGGTAGAGGGAGATTCTGCAGGAGGCTCTGCCAAACAAGGGAGAGATCGTAGCTATCAAGCCATTCTTGCGCTTTGGGGAAAGATGCTCAATACCGAAAAAGCGCGTATGGATAGGGTATTGAACAACGAGAAAATTCAGCCTATCATATTGGCACTGGGTGCTGGAATAGGGCAGGATTTTGATGTTAGCAAACTGCGTTATCATAAAATAATCATAATGGCAGATGCAGATGTGGACGGAGCTCATATTGCTACATTGCTGATGACTTTCTTCTATCGATATATGCGCCCGATTATCGAACATGGCCATTTATATATTGCCAAACCTCCACTATTTCTAGTACGTAAGGGCAAGCAGAAGAAATATGTATTTTCAGAAGATGATCGCGATGAAGCGATCAGAGAATTTGGTGATAAAGGCGTATTTGTGCAAAGATACAAAGGTCTTGGTGAGATGAATGCGGAGCAACTATGGGAAACTACTATGGATCCTGAATACCGCACGATGATATCCGTTAAAATGGACGACGCTATCGAAGCAGACCGGATGTTTACGATCTTGATGGGTGACGAAGTGGAGCCTCGCCGAGAATTTATCCAGAAAAACGCTCGTTACGTAAAAAACCTTGATATATAATGGAGTTATAGATGTCTGATACAACTAGAATTATTCCTACTCAGATAGAAGAGTACCTCAAACAGGCCTATTTGGATTATTCGATGAGCGTGATTGTATCACGCGCCTTACCAGATATCCGGGATGGGCTCAAACCATCGCAGCGGCGCATTATATACGCCATGCACGAGTTAAATCTTAGCCCTGGCGGTCATTTCCGTAAATGTGCCAAAATCGCCGGTGATACATCGGGTAACTATCATCCTCATGGTGAGCAAGTAGTGTATCCTACCTTAGTGCGTTTGGCACAGCCCTGGAATATGCGCTATCAATTAATAGATGGGCAGGGTAACTTTGGCTCTATCGATGGCGATCCACCCGCAGCAATGCGTTATACAGAAGCACGCATGCAGAAAATTACCACCGAGCTACTTTCTGAATTAGATAAAGATACTGTAGATTTTAAAAACAACTACGATGAAACAAGAAAAGAACCGGTAGTATTTCCCAGTAGAATGCCAAATCTCTTGCTAAATGGTTCTTCAGGAATAGCAGTAGGTATGGCTACCAATATGCCTCCACATAATGCCGCTGAGATATGCGATGCAATTGTTGCCCTTATTGATAACCCCGAACTGGAACCTCTGGAATTGTTACAGTATATAAAAGGTCCAGATTTCCCAATGGGTGGGATCATCTTGGGTACCGATGGCATAAGAGATTATTTCGAAACTGGCAGGGGACGGCTTTTGGTGCGTGGTGAAATAGATGAAGAAACATTGCCGAATGATAGTGAGAGGCTCATTATTCGCTCTATCCCTTATCAGGTAACCACTTCTCTGCTAATTGACCGGATGGTGGAATTGGTAAAAGAAAAGAAGATAGAAGGTATTAGCGATATTCGCGATGAATCTGGCAGAGATGGAATGCGCGTAGTTATTCAGGTAAAACGCAATCACGATGCAATGGTTGTTAAGAATATGCTCTACAAATATACTCAATTGCAAAGCACATTTGGAGTAATTAATCTTTGCCTGATCGATGGAATTCCTCAAGTGGTAAATATGAAAGATATGCTTACCCATTTCATCGAATTCCGTCATGATGTAGTATTGCGCAGAACTCAATTTGAATTGCGTAATGCCGAAGCTAGAATGCATATTTTGGAAGGTTTCCGTATAGCTTTGGATAACTTAGACGAAGTAATCGCAACAATCCGAGCATCAAAAACTCCACCCGAAGCAAGCACAGCATTGCAGGAGAAATTTGGGCTTAGCGAAATTCAGGCAAAAGCAATATTAGATATGCGCTTACAACGTTTAACCGGGATGGAATTAGATAAGATAGAGGAAGAATATCGGGAGCTGCAGAAAACTATAGAGCGTTTACTCGAATTGGTGAATCGCCGCGAATTGCGCATGGATGTTATCAAACAGGAAACTGCTGAGATGAGAGCTAAATATGGAGATGCTCGCCGCACAACCATTCTCGAGGGACACGGGGGTAGCTTCAATATGGAAGATCTCATAGCCGATGAGATGATGGTAGTAACCATTACTCATGATGGTTATGTAAAGCGTTTGCCGGTGGATACCTACAAAGTACAAGGCAGAGGTGGTAAAGGTTTGAGTGCCTCAAATCTGAAAGAATCAGATTTCATTCAGTATCTTTTTGTGGCTAGCGCTCATTCTTACATCCTGCTGTTTACCGATCACGGTATGTGTCACTGGATAAAGGTGTATGAAATTCCGGAAGCAAGCCGCACTGCTCGCGGTAAAGCCATCGTAAACTTGGTGAAGTTTGCCGAAGGCGAAAAAATACGAGCGTTTGTAACCCTGAAGAATTTCCATCCCAAACAAACTATAATTATGTGCACACGCAACGGACTAATCAAGAAAACGGCACTTACAGCCTATTCACGTCCCCGTCGCAATGGAATACGGGCTATCAAGCTTGTAGATGGAGATGAATTGATTGATGCCAGAATTTCCGAAGCAGGAGATGATATCTTATTGGCAACCAGAAACGGATATTGCAACCGCTTTAGCGAAAGAGATATCCGTGCTATGGGTAGAATTACCATGGGTGTGCGCGGCATCCGCCTTAGAGATGAAGACTATGTTATTTCGATGACTTTGGTAAACGCTGGGCAGATCTTAGAAAATGGCGAAGGCTCGGCAACCATACTTGCTGTTAGTGAAAATGGATATGGGAAACGAACAAACATCTCTAACTACACAACAACAAAACGCGGCTCTAAGGGCGTTATAACGCTCAAAACGACCAAGCGCAACGGACATCTGGCTTCTTTGATGATGGTGAGTGATGCCGATGAATTAATGATTATTACTCATGACGGTATGATTATTCGCCAAGCAGTTAAGGAGATCTCTACTATTGGCAGAAACACTCAGGGTGTAAGGTTGATCAATCTCACCAAGGGAGATAAGGTGCGCGATATTTCCTGCGTTCCGCCCGAAGAAACTGACGAAGAAATCTTGGATAAAGAGGTAGAAGAGCTTAAAAAGGCACCGATAATAGATCTCAAAGATCTGGCTACAGAAACCGATAATAACGATGATGAAGATAATGAACAACTTCTGGATGAAGAACTTAGCGATATCGCCGAAGACGATAACGAAGAATCTAGTAATTAGTATAATGTTCTTAGTATTGGCAGGATGCTCTGTTAGTAGCTTCCTGCCTATGCCGGGCAACTATACAATTGAAGAAGGATTTGCAATCTTGAGGACGGATAGCCTGCAGGTGGTTGTCCGTCCGCAATCTTATCGGGGCCCCAATCGGGATATTGGCAACAAGTTTTTCTCTATGTATGTGATGGTGCGCAACATCTCAAACGGCAAGATCAGAATTCCCAGAGAAAGTTTTAGTATTGTATCCGATGCAAAACAATATGATTATATACCCCTAGATTTTGTGTTAGGAAGTCAACAACAGCAGTTGTATCTAGATCAGTGGCAAGATCCCTTCAATCCCGATCCTCTTATTACAGATGAGCTAGAAAGGAATCTGGACCAGTATTACGAATTGATGGCAGCCTATTTCTCTTTTGGAGATTTGCAACCTGGAGCTAGTAAGGAAGGATACTTATTCTATGGGAGGGAATTGAATCGAGCTCGGCATATGGTATTCGATGCTTTGGGAGAACCGATCCAGTTTATTAGATAATATAGACCGTTAAATAATTGGGGCATGGGGGTTAAGAATGGTGGGTAGGCATAATTCTTGTATGCAAAAACCATGCTAAAATGCCTACTTAAGCATTTTAACTCTAAACTGTATTTTGGGATTAGTACAATTAGAACTTGTGTTTAGGGTCTACCAACGGCATAATAGCTAAATCCCATTTCTCTTAAGGTTTTGGGATTATATTGGTTACGTCCATCAAAGATTACGGCTTCTTTTAAGTGCTTTTTAATCCTGTTAAAATCCGGGTAGCGGAATTGTCGCCATTCTGTTAGCAGTAACATGCCGTTAGCATTATCCAATGCCTCATATTCGTCATTGCAAAGAGTAATCTTGGGGTCTGCACCGAAGATGCGTTTTGCTTCATTCATGGCTGCGGGATCATAAGCCCGGATGCTTGCTCCTGCCTCACGCAGAGCTTTGATTGTGACAATGGAAGGTGCTTCGCGCATATCATCGGTTTGAGGCTTGAAAGCCAAACCCCAGATCGCAAAGGATTTTCCAGTAAGATCCTGTCCGAAGTGGGAGAGCACCTTTTGGGTTAGAATCATCTTTTGATCGTGATTAACATCCTCAACTGCTTCTAAAATTCTACTTTTGTATCCAGTTTCTTTTGCCATGTGAATAAGGGCTTTAATATCTTTGGGAAAGCAGCTTCCACCATAGCCTATGCCGGGATATATGAACTTATAGCCGATGCGGCTGTCGCTACCAATGCCATTGCGGACTTCTTCAACATCTGCTCCATATGCTTCGCAGAGCTTGGCAATCTCGTTTATAAAAGATATCTTTGTGGCTAAGAGAGCGTTGGCGGCATATTTCGTCATCTCGGCAGACCGGATACTCATAATAATTACTCTGTCGTTAGTACGGTTGAAAGGTGCATAAAGTGTATGCATAATACTGGCGGCTTTATTGCTATCGGTTCCAATTACTACTCTATCGGGATGCATAAAGTCATCAATAGCGGCCCCTTCTTTGAGGAACTCGGGATTTGAAACCACATCAAAACTATGCTTTTTCCCCTCTTTATTTATCACTTCTTGAATTTTGGCTTTTACCTTATCGGCAGTACCAACCGGCACAGTGGATTTATCTACGATAATCTTGTAGTCATCTATATATTGGGCAATTTCGGCGGCAGCGTTTAATACGTGAGAAAGATCTGCGCTTCCATCTTCATCAGGAGGAGTACCAACCGCAATAAACAGAATAAGAGATTTTTCCACTGCGGATTTGATATTTGTGCTAAAACTCAATCTGCCATCTCGGACATTGCGGTGGACCATAGCGTCTAAACCCGGTTCAAAAATGGGGATTTCTCCATTATTGAGCATTTCGATCTTGCGGCTGTCCTTATCGATACAGATTACGTCGTTTCCCATATCGGCAAAGCAAGCACCACTGGTGAGCCCTACATATCCGGAACCTATAACGGCTAATTTCATTGATATTCTCCTAAAAGAGATCTGTAGTATTTTACAACCTCAGGGATGCCTCGATCCAAACTGTATTCAGGCGCCCAATTGAGTACATGTTTTGCTTTTTGAATGTTCAACATCGAGCGATGTAGGTCACCTTTACGGGCGGGTGCGATTGAGGGTTCGAGCGTGGATCCGAGTTGAGAACGGATTTCATTGTACAGAGTAAGCGTAGTGGTGGGAATACAGGTACCGATGTTGAAAGCTTCCTTACTGCCTTTATCAAATGCCAGAAGGTTTGCCTTTACAACATCAGCGACATACACATAATCCCGAATCATGCCATCAGGCTCATTGGGATAAACGTTTAAAGTACAGGATTCACCCCGAATCAACTTTTCTGTGAAGATCGATACAACACCCGCTTCACCATGTGATACCTGACGGGGACCATAGACATTGGCGTAGCGCAATACTGTGTAATCCAAACCATAATGATGGTTGTAAAAATATAAATAGTCTTCTCCTACCATTTTGTTGATGGCATAAACAGAAATTGGACGGGGTGAAAAAGTTTCGGAGGTAGGGTACTCGTCCGCTTCTCCGTACATTGCTCCTCCGGATGAGATGTATATTACTTTCTTGACCTTATGTTGCACACTTGCCTGTAACAAGTTAATAAGCCCTTTAACGTTTATTTCGGCATCTGTAAGTGGATCTTCTATGGAAAGAGGAACCGAGATTTGAGCGGCATGGTGATCTATGATATCTGGCTGCTCTTCAGCTATTACATTACTAAGGGCAGGATCGCATATATCCATCTCAACAAATTTGGCTTTGGGGTTCAAGTTGCGTTTATATCCGGTTCGGAGGTTATCTACAACAACCACTTCGTGTCCCCTTTCTATACAAGCATCAACCAAATGTGATGCAATAAATCCAGCTCCTCCGGTTACTAATATCTTCATCTCTATACCTCTTCAATCTCGTATTTACCAATTATTTGAACATCTTTGGGATCTATCTTCACCATCACGGCTTGACGTAATATCTCTACCTGCAAACGCACTTCAGATATTTTGTCGTGTCCTTCAACCATACCTCTCATGCCCCTAAAGCTTCCGCTAACTATTTCTACTTCCAAACCCTTAGAAAGCCAAAGCACTTTTTGCAGAGGAACATCTTTTTTGTTGGCAAAACATATGCGCGATAGGTCGTCTAATAACTCTTGTTGATTTATCACGCGAATAAAGCTTACTACATATCCAGATATAGACACACATTCCTTGTCCTTAGCGGAAAGCACCATAAAAATATATCCGGGAAACATGGGGAGAGTGGTTTTCACTTTTTGGCGCTGGTAAACTCGGGTTTTCTTTATCTGAGGAAGGTAGTAATGAATGCTATTTTTGCTTGCATAATCTGCTAATTTCTTTTCACAGCGGGGTTTGCAATACACAACAGACCAGCGTTTATCCTCAGTAGGTATTACCAACTCACCAAATAGTTCATTGATAATTACTGGTTTATGGCTAGACACAAGTATTTTACCTCAATAACGGTAGTGATCCGGTTTATATGGTCCTTCAACAGGGACTCCAATATACTCTGCTTGCTTAACGGTAAGATGGGTTAGCTGAACACCCAGTTTTGCCAAATGGAGGCGGGCAACTTGCTCATCGAGATGTTTGGGTAAGGTATATACTCTGTTTTCGTGAGGATTTTGCCACAGCTCAATTTGAGCTAAAACTTGATTTGTAAAGGAACAACTCATCACAAAGGATGGATGACCAGTGGCATTTCCCAAGTTTACTAGGCGACCTTCAGAGAGAAGAATTATTGCTTTCTCATTTGGAAGCTTAATGAGGTCAACCTGAGCTTTGATTTGCTCCCGTTCCACGCCATCCATATCATACAACTTGTTTACCTGAATCTCGTTATCAAAATGACCAATATTACAAACGATGGCACTATTCTTCATCTTAAGCATGTGGTCTACCCTAATCACGTCACAGTTTCCGGTTGCTGTAACAAAGATATCGGCACACTCTACCATATCATCCAAAGTACGTACCTCAAAACCCTCCATGGCAGCTTGTAGGGCACATATTGGATCTATTTCGCTTACTACAACACGAGCGCCAAATCCTCTCATGCTCTGTGCGCAGCCTTTGCCAACATCTCCATAACCACATATCATCACGGTTTTACCCGCAACCATTACGTCTGTACCCCGTTTGATGCCATCGGCAAGGCTTTCCCGACAGCCATAGAGATTGTCGAATTTACTTTTTGTTACACTATCGTTTACGTTGAAAGCGGGAAAGAGCAGCTTACCCTGTTGCATCATCTGATACAGGCGATTTACCCCAGTTGTTGTTTCTTCGCTTACACCCTTCAGGTTTTTGGCGATTCTATGCCAGCGGTTAGTATCCTCCTCAAGATGGTTGATAATCAATTCTTGAACCAGCTTGAATTCTGGATTGTCGCTGTCGGCAATCGGCAATACTCCATTACCTGCGTAAAGCTCTTCTAAGCGATAGCCTTCGTGTACCATCAAAGTAGCATCGCCACCATCATCAACTATCAGATCACAAGTGTCTTGATGCCAGTTGAGTGCCTGAAAAGTACACCACCAGTATTCTGCTAGGCTTTCACCTTTCCAGGCAAATACCGGAATGCCACGCTCTACCATTGCAGCCGCAGCATGGTCTTGTGTGCTAAAGATATTACAGCTTGCCCAGCGGACTTCTGCTCCCAGTTCGACCAGAGTTTCGATGAGAACGGCAGTTTGGATGGTCATATGTAAGCTGCCGGTAATTTTGGCTCCGGAAAGTGGTTTTTGTGTAGCAAATCGTTCGCGAAGAGCAATTAGTCCAGGCATCTCAATTTCCGCAAGGATAATTTCTTGGCGACCGTACTTTGCCAGGTTCAAATCGGCAATTTTGTAATCCATGCTTTACCTCATAGCAGTTAAGCAGTAGGCGCGATAACCTAAAATTGAGCATCGCGCCTTATAATATGTACTACTAATTATCTACGGTTGCGATCTCTTCCGCCACCTCTACGATCTCTATCTCCACCTCTGCGGTAATCATCCCGACGGGGAGGAGCAGGTCTATCTTTGGGAGCATTAGGATCGGGCTCCGGATTTCCGGGAATTCCTTTCATGGTAAGGGAGAGCTTGCCTTTATCCATGCCCAGAGCCTTTACTTTTACTACGTCACCAAGTTTAACCATGTCTTCAGGATGACCAATGCGGGAAGTGTGCATCTGAGAAACGTGCACCATACCTTCTTTGGCTCCGCCCAACACTTTCACGAACACGCCATAAGGCTCTATACGCGTTACGGGTCCTTCAAACTCATCACCCGGTTCGGGATCGATGGCAATACCTTTGATAATTGCTTTGGCTTTTTCGATAGAATCTTTATCTGGAGAAAGGATTCTTACTGTGCCGTCATCTTGGATATCTATGCCTACTTGGCAGCTTTCGATAATGGATTTTATCATTTTTCCGGCAGGTCCTATTATTTCGCCGATCTTATCGGTAGGAACCTTGAAGCTTTCTATTCTAGGAGCCGTAGGGGATAAATCGTCTCTTGGATTGGAAATACATTCTGCCATTTTATCCAAAATGTAGAAACGCGCACGTTGAGCCTTATCTAGGGCAATGCGCATAATATCTTTGGTGATACCTTCAATCTTGATATCCATCTGCATGGCAGTAATCCCGTTACGGGTTCCGGCACATTTGAAATCCATATCCCCCAGATGATCTTCCAGACCCATGATATCGGTAAGGACCACGTATTTTTCGCCTTCCATTATCAGTCCATTGGCAATACCGGCTACTGGGGCTTTTATAGGTACGCCGGCAGCCATCATCGCCAGGCATCCGCTACAAATCGAAGCCATAGATGATGAGCCGTTAGATTCCAGTATATCCGAGACAATTCGCATAGTATAAGGGAATTCTTCGGCACTTGGCAACACGGCTTTTAAGGCGCGCTCGGCAAGGTTTCCATGACCAAGCTCACGTCTGCCTGTGGGGCCCATACGTCCAGCTTCGCCCACGCTGAAGGGTGGGAAATTATAGTGTAGATAAAAGCTTTTTTTATATTCTTCTTCAAGAGTGTCTATCACTTGTTCATCGCTGCCACCACCTAAAGTTACGGTTCCCAGCGATTGTGTTTCGCCTCTAGTAAATAAAGCAGATCCGTGAACACGGGGTAAGATGTCTATTTCACAGGTAATATCGCGAATATCATCCAAACCACGTCCATCTACCCGGAAATGCTTATCTAAAATGGAAGCGCGTACATAGCGACGAATCAGTTCATGGAAAGCTTCTTTATAGGTTTTTTCGTTTTCTTCAAACAGATCTTCACCATCTTCTGCCAAATGTTTTTCCAGCATTTCTTCTTCGAGCGCATCAAAGGCATCCTGACGTTCTTGTTTGCCTAGTATTGTAGCAGATTCTGCAATGCGATTACCATAATCGGCTTCCATTTTTTCCAACAACTCGTTAGGCATTTCTATTAGTTTAACTTCAACCTTTTCTTTGCCACAAGCACTTACAATCTCTTTCTGAAAAGCGCAAAGAGTTTTAACGGCTTCGTGGCCGGTATAAACCGCATCCAGCATTGTTTCTTCAGATAACTCGCTGGCGGCAGATTCTATCATAACCACCGAATTTGCGCTACCGGCAACGGTAAGATTAAGTTTAGATTCATCCCGCAGGCGTTTTACATCTGGATTTATTACGAATTCATTATCAATATACCCTACTGTAAGTCCGGCTATGGGTCCGTGGAAGGGGATATCGGAGATGGAAAGCGCCAGAGATGCGCCCAATACGCCGAGATTGGCAGGATCCACTTCGCCATCGTAGGATAACACATTCAATACTACATGAACTTGATTTCTAAATCCTTCGGGAAATAGTGGACGGATGGAGCGATCAATCACGCGGGCCTGCAAAGTAGCATCGGTGGAAGGCTTGGCTTCACGTTTAAAAAAGCCTCCGGGAATCTTACCGGCGGCATACATCTTTTCAATAAAATCTACCGTTAGAGGAAAGAAATCCTGATTTTCGGATGCTTCTTTGCTCATAGTAGCGGTTACCAGAACGGCAGTTTCTCCCAATTGCAGATATACACTGCCATTGGCTTGCTTTGCCATTTTACCTGTTTCGGCTATTAGTTTGCGGCCAAAGAAATCTATCTCTCGCCGAGTAATATTAAAATTATGCATTTAGTCTCCTTGCTTTGTGCCAGGGAGAACAAGCAATAGGCAAAGTGGTTGCCGTATTCAACCCTTTTGCTTATTGCTAATTACTCCCGGGTACGATTATTTGGTGTTCCAAAAAAGAAAGTGGCACCCCGCCTGCGCCGGGCATCCACTTTCAACTATTCAAATTATCTTGGCTGAGTAATTACTTTCTGATGCCAAGCGCTTTGATCAAACTACGGTAACGATTGATATCCTTCCGTTTTAAATAATCAAGTAAGCGCCTGCGCTGCCCGATCAGCTTTAACAGTCCCCGGCGGGTCGAGAAATCTTTTGAGTGCACTTTTAGGTGCTCTGTGATATCTTGGATGCGTTTGGTAATCATCGCGACCTGTACTTCAGGGGATCCAGTATCTGATTCATGGAGTTTAAACTCTGCCATGATAGCCGTTTTGGCCTCAGGTTTTAAAGGCATTCATCCTCCCAGATGATATGGTTTATTCAGGCTTTAGCCTGTTGATTGGCAGTATCTGCCGTCAATATAGCGTCATCTTTTTGGATTGCCTCAATCTGTCCAGCTTTTTTGAATTGAAAGTATATCTAGGCTATAAAAACCGCTATTTACTTACTATCAATCTTTTGGTAATACCAAATCCTTCTCCTTCAACTCGGATCAGATATATCCCATTGCTCAGAGTTTTGCCCTTGGCATCGGTAGGATTCCAAATTACTTCGCCACTTTGTGCAAAATTGTTATGACACTCTCTTTTAAGTAACTGCCCCTTGATGTTGTATGTACTTATCGATAGGGGAGAAGCTTTTGCCAGAGAGTAGCGCAGAGTAGCTGTTTGTTTTACCGGATTGGGTCCAATATTTACATGAATACTTGGAATCTGGGGAGTATGAGGAAGCGATAAAGGGTTTGATAGATCGTAATAAAAGGTGTATGTGGGTAAATCTTCAATTTGGTTTAGTTGCGTTAGAAGTCCTTCTGCGTTGAAACAAAATTGAGTATCTAACATATATTGGGGAATGGAAATGCAGACATATTCTTCTTCAGGAATCTGTTCATAAGAGACGCTGGACTCACAAGGCTCCATCCACATTCCGTAAGAATCGGTAAACTGAAAGGTCATGGTGCTGATGGGATAGTTATTATTCACATAGATGGCTCCGATACTATCCAATAGATCGAGAATATAGCCCGGCATATACTGAGCGTACTTCTCGTATTCTCTACTTTCGGAGAAAGGCTGGGTTTCATACTCGTAGAAAATGCGCCCTGTGGCTTGCCAATCTAATGAATCGGTAGAGCTGTAATGGTATTCTTCCACTCTGCGACCTCGCAGATCAAGAATGTTTTCTATCTTTTGGTAGGATACGGGATCGTAGTATTTGATTACCGTGCCACTATTGCGCATATTATTATCGTAAAAGTGCCAAGCCTTCAAGAAATAATCTCCCGATTCAAGCGAATCGATTAGGCAATCTTCCAAATAGTAGCCATCATAACTAATCTTACTAATGCGATATTTTGGCATCCCGTAGAACAATTTAATCGGGCTTCTAACGATGAAGTAATCGGGATGAAGCTCCATATCTCCATCAAAGGGACGAATCTCATCGATATGCACATTGAATTCCGGTGATGCGTCTTCAAAAATGTGAACATAGTGCAAGCTATCGATACAAAGCGGATTATTATCCTGCGAGTAAAATGTTGAGGATTCATAATCAGACCAATCCGGACCTCCCGAAGCAAAGAAATGATATCCGCGCAGGAAGAATATTTCCGGATATTCCTGAGCCCATCCATTACTACAGATAAGTGCAAGAAGTACAATTATGAGCAGTGTTAATGTAGATTTTGCTCTCATTGTGTTCTCCAGACTGTAGTGTCAGAATTTGTCAGAAGTGGCAGGCACCACAGATGATAGTTCGTATTTTTACAAATACCTCTATAGTGTCAAGTATAATTATTGCGAGGGCTTTTTAGTGGTTTGACATGCTTTTATTATGGGATATTCTCGAAGATTTTTAGCTCCAAGAAACCACGACATCAAATAGTGGATAAGCCTTAAATCGAGACAACACTTCGATGGAATCTGAAGGGTCGAGATTAAGTATCCGGGTATGTTTATGTATGTATAGTTAAGATTAGATAAATTGGTGGAGGTGGCGGGGATTGAACCCGCGTCCAAAGAACAGCGCCATAAAGAATCTACAAGCTTAGTTGTCTTTAAATCTCAAGCTATGCGGTAAAGACAATCAGACCCGCAAAGCTCCAGCCGAAAATCTTAGCATGCGTATATCGGCAATCCCCGCATGAGCAGCCATACTGTTACGACGCCCAATCCTTTCCCGATGGCACGAAAAGGTTGAACGTAACCGCATTAAGCGGCTAAGAGTAAGTTATCGTTTGCAGTTAATTTGCATTTGCTACTTGTTAACGGAGTGGATAGCATCTCCGGCATGCATCTCTACCACACTGATTCCCTGTCGAAACCATGTCACCCCCTATGTAAATCAAAGACCTATAGTACATAATATTCTATAACCCAATAGTGTCAAGCACCATTTTTGCATTTGCAGCATCGCACTTAATTTGCTTAGCTTGCTTATTGCCTTAGTTTATTGGTATAAATTTGGAATGAGGAACTTATGAAAATCACAATCTGGTCTTGGAATGTAAACGGTCTGCGGGCGGTAATGAACAAAGATTTTATTCAAACCATCCGAAAGAACGATCCGGATATATTTGGTTTACAAGAAACAAAATTGCAGGAACATCAAATTCCTGAACAACTTAGCGAGCTTGGAGGATACCATCAATACTGGTCTCATGCTCAAAAAAAGGGTTATTCGGGCACAGCTCTGTTCAGCAAAATCAAACCTCTAAGTTTTGAAGACAAATTTGGCGTGGAGGAGTTTGACACTGAAGGCCGAATCAACATCGCAGAATATGATCACTTCATCCTGTTCAATATCTATTTTCCCAATGGTGCCATGAGTGATGAGCGTTTGGACTATAAGTTACGTTTCTACGATAAGGCGTTGGAGCTTATGGAAACTAAGCGCAAAAGTGGGAAAGCAATCTTAGTGGCGGGCGATTACAATACAGCCCATAAAGAAATTGATCTTGCCAGACCTAAGGAAAATGAAAAGATATCCGGTTTTCTCCCCATCGAGCGGCAGTGGCTGGATAAAATAGTAACTTACGGTTGGGTAGATACTTATCGCAATTTTGATCCTTCTCCAGATCAATACTCGTGGTGGAGTTACAGAACTGCTGCCCGCCCGCGAAACATAGGCTGGAGAATAGATTATTTTTTTGTGGATAAAGAACATCTAAAGATGATTAGTAAAGCCGGAATTCGCCAAGATGTTATGGGCTCAGATCACTGTCCAGTGTATGTAGAGCTTATTTTGCCTTAAGAATTAGCCCTTCTGGATAGTATCCTCCGCCAAAACCAAAGCATAGCTGATAATTCCCCTTTCCAGCTAAAAAGGGAATATCTACTTCAAATGACGTGGAGCTTTTCCAGCGGATTGGTATTGGTTGTGCCCCTACCATTTCTTTATCTTCCGATACCTTATAGCTAAGGTTTTTATCTGGATATATAAGTGTTGCACACAGCTTTGTAGCTTCTTGCTTAGATAAGTATTCAAAAGAAAGCCGATATGTCTTCTTTGCATTTATTTTTTTGGGAAGCTGTGATAACAGCTTGGCAATGGGTGTGGAAAAAACTTGAGTTGCATACAGGGTCTCGCCTTTAAAAACAAGCCCTATCCCAAGATGAGTATAGTTAGGATTAAGTAAGTTTTCCCGATGCCGGGGAGATTGCATCCACCCATTTACTAAGTCTTGGGGATGGAAAATCTTAGCTGAATTTTTGAACTTTCCTAAGTTTTCGCCTATGCTAACAATAAGTAAATTTGGATAGTATTTGCTTCTGCGTTGGGCTACTTCATCGCCATTATGGTCCTTATGGGCAAAAAAACCATAGCTAAGCATATTGCGGGAATGTAAACGGGCAAGCTCTGCAAGTCCATTATCATAAGCTAAAGATGGCAAAGAGTATCGTTCTCTTTCTATATTAGATAAGCGCCATACTTCCAATTCAAACTCTGAAACTGTCATGGTGCCGGCGTTTAATACGGCGAAAGATAGCAGTAAAATTAGCATCAAGCTAAAATTAGCTTTGTTCATATATATATCTCCTGAATTTATTAAAACCTATATTCCAAACCTACTTTCCCTTCGTCAAATTTTAAATGCAGAGTATCTCTTTTCTCGTCAAAATCTGCCAGATGCGCATCCACGTAAGCATCAATAACGCTTAAAGCAGCGGTAATGGCAATCCACCATATATCGCTGGTGTACTTTTCGTGGAATTCTTCGGAGCGCGCCTTGTAAAATAGAATATCCATTGGATTACTGGATTCATGGGATTTCTTTAGCAAATGATCTGCCTCCGATTTGTTGTGTATTGCCCTTCCTATGTTCCAAGCTTGCAAACTGATAACAATCCCTGCTTTTATATATGCCTTATTATATATTTGCCCACCACCGGGTACTACAGCAGAGTATAGCATTGCCCTGCTTGGGTTTGCCGCCATTAGTATTGAGCACCATAACAGGGGTATTATCAGTAGTTTCTTCACTTTACCTTCTCAAAAAATCCATATTAAAACCAATTATCGCATAATAATCAAAAATGTCAAGCACAAAACGATAATAGATGAATATTTTAAGCCGATCAGAACCAGACCTTCGAATACTTTGGCGTTAATCCACCTAAGCTACTTTCACTTATTACTAGTAGAGGTTAACGCCGAGATTCTGCATAAAATATAGGATGATCTCTGCTTGAACCATCGCTAATGATTGTTTAATGTAGTAGGCGTACTGGAAGTAAAGCAAGATATTTTCACAAATAATGGCGCAGAAAAAAATTTTGTTAATGAGTCTTAAGTACTTTAAAAATAAGATTTACTGGCATATTGACATTCTCAACTGACTAAAATTGCTTGACGAAGATTAGATTGTTGTTCTACTGACACAATAAGCTACGGTTGAGGGGTAAAATCCAACGAACGCTTGAATGTTAAATGAGGTTTGCACCATCCGCAAGGAGACACGATGAGTTTGTTAGAAGTAATACCGGAGGGTATTCTTAAGCGGATTGCGGTATTAATTCCGCTAGTGCTTACCGTATTTACTAGTTTCTGTGTTGAAACTAAAAATCGTTTTAGTGCATATCTACACAATGAATCAGAACTATATACGACAGGAATGCAGTGGGCAATGGATTTTGCTGTGGAAGAAGATATTGGGGCTGTGAATTTTAGCGGACAATACAGCCAGCATTCTCATTTTATAAGCAGATGGCATCAGCAAGATCATAGTATTTCGATGTATTCCAAACCATATCGTTGGTGGTTACGGATGCAGATTCCTCAAAGTGAACTAAGAGCTGGATTGCAGCAGATAAACTTTGGCTCTGCCCAAATTCTGCGTCCCCTTAAGTGGTTTGATAGCCTAGATCCTCAAGACCCTTTAAAATTAAGTGGCGCAGTTGAAGCCTTGTTGATAAGACATCACTGGTTGAATAATGCCAATTTCTGGTTGTGGGCTATGATGGGTGAGGAAGAATTAAAGGGCAACGAATTGCTATGCAGTAAGCAAGAGGCTTTAGAGTTTGGGGGTAGGGTTCAATATCCGGTTCTGTGGGGCGATACTGCATTGAGCTTTCATTACCGGCCATTACTATGGGGAAAAGAATACCGAATGGGCTTAGATTTAAGAATGGATGACGTAATAGGGGCTTGGCTGGAATTGAACGCTTCATACTATAAGGCTGTGCCCAATTTTCCCACATATCAAACGGCCATAACTCTGGGGGGAGATTATGTGCTGGATTGGCAGAATGGCATAGCCATCACGATGGAAAACATGCTGCTTGCCTCAGCACAAAACGAATTATATAGTGCTCAATCTCAGAACTGGGTAAGCACTTTGATGCTCAACTATCCCTTATCTATAATCGATACAATGTCGCTTTTGGCATTAGCAGAATGGCAAACGGAAAACCATAGTATGAGCCTTGCCTGGCTAAGAGAGTATGACTACCTTTCGCTACATTTTTTACTGGTAAATTCAAAAGAAACAGATTTTGGGGCAAGACTGATGCTTAGCATGAATCTATGAACTATTGGGGAATATATGAAAGAAGTAATAGCACAGATAAAAGATCTTAGCAAATCCTTTCCCACGGGAGAGGGTGAATTTTGGGCACTTAAAAGCATTTCTTTAGAATTCAATCGGGGCGAGTTCAGCGGCTTTGTTGGTCCCAGTGGCAGTGGGAAAACTACTCTTCTAAATATTTTGGGCTCTCTGGATACACCTACAAAAGGGGAAGTGGAAGTTCTGGGGAATAAGATTCACCAACTCAATCAATCGGATGCAGCACAATTACGATCTAAACATATTGGCTTTATTTTCCAAACTTATAACCTACTGCCGGTCTATAATGTATATGAAAATGTGGAATTTCCCTTATTACTCATCAAGATGGATGCTGCCAAAAGAAAGAAAATGGTTAAAGATGCCATTGCTTGGGTGGGGCTTACGGACAAGATAAAAAGCCGCCCCAATCAGCTTTCTGGGGGGCAGTGTCAGCGTGTAGCAATAGCGCGGGCAATGGTAAAAAAGCCGGAACTGGTTTTGGCAGATGAACCCACGGCAAACTTGGATACTGAAAACTCATTTAACATTTTGGATACAATGCTCAAGCTAAATAAAGAGCTAAATACCACTTTTATCTTTAGTACCCACGATCCCAAAGTAATTGAATATCTTAAGCGCATCATCAGACTTATTGATGGAGAGGTGGCAAGCGATGATCTTGCGTCTGGCAGTTAAGAATATTCTGCATAATGGCTGGCGGAGCCTCATTAATATTGTAGTGGTTAGCATCGTGCTAATCGTTATGGTGTGGACTCAGGCAATGTATTACAGTTGGATACGCCTGGCAGAGATTCAACAAACAGATTGGGAATATGGCAAAGGTCTGTTACGAGTTAAAACTTACGATCCTTACGATCCGCTAACTTTTGATGAGAGCTATGCTCCAATTCCCCAAGAGCTGCAAAACGCTATAGATCAAGAAGAGATTGCACCTATTTTAATGGCACCGGCAACGATATATCCGCAGGGACGCATGCTCTCTGCCGTCATCAAGGGGATACCTCAGCAACAGAGTGTTTTGGTATTTCCTTCGGGTAAACTAAGCGCTCAGCAAAAAGATATTGTGCCAGTATTGATTGGAAAAGCTATGGCAAAAAGCTCAAGACTCAGCCAAGGCGATATCTTTACCATCAGAGTGCGAGATATTAACGGGGCTTACAATGCGATAGATGCAATTGTGGAAGAGGTTTTGCCAATTCCAGCTCCAACTGCTGATATTGGAACCATTTGGGTGAATTTAGATTTACTGCAAGAGATAAGGGAAGCGCCCAATACTGCCAGTTATTTTGTATTAGGAAGCTCTAAATATCAGAATTTTGAGAGCTCGGATTTTCGTTTTATCGATAAAGACGAGTATTTTGCCGATCTGTATCAGATGTTGGAAAATGAGCGTTTCCAACAAGTGTTGATGTATGCGTTGCTGGTATTTTTGGCGATGATAGCCATTTTCGATACTCAAGCTTTGGCGGTATTTAAACGGCGCAAAGAGATTGGTACTTTGGCTGCTTTGGGCTTTACTAAAGCCAAGATTGTTCTGCTTTTTACTTTGGAGGGTACAATCTACACTGTCTGCGCCATTTTAGCTACGCCCATTCTTGGTTTTCCGCTGTTTTATTATTTTGCCACCTCCGGTTTTCCTATTTTGGAGGGTTACGATGAGTTTGGTTTACCCGGATTTACAGAGCCTATCAAGTTTCTATATCCTATCGATGAGATATTGATGGTATTCTTTGTGATTTTGATCTTTACGGTATTTGTAAGCTGGTTGCCAACGCGTAAAATCGCCAAAATGAATCCTGTTGATGCCCTGCGGGGAAAGGTAAACTAAAGATGCTTAAGTTCTTGATAAAAGGAATTATGCGAGATCGCCATCGTTGGCTTTTCCCCATCTTGATTGTGATGTTCGCTGTGGCTCTGCTTATCTTTGGTTTTTCCTTCTTGGAGGGTTTTAAGATGAGTTACATACAACAGACCTCCAGATTCAATAGCGGTCATATGAAGGTTGTAAGTAGGGCTTATGCAGAAATGCTGGATATCAAGCCATACGATCTGGCATTGCTAGATGTATCGGAAGATTTATATGAGTGGAAAGAACAATATCCACAATTAGATTGGGTTGAACGCATCAACTTTGGAGCCTTGCTGGATGTTCCCGATAACGATGGGAATACAAAAATCCAAAGCGAAATAGTAGGTTTTGCCATCGATTTGTTAGGCTCGGAAGAAGAGATCAACCGCATGCAGTTAAAAAATGGTTTAAAGCGGGGTAAATTACCTCAAGATGCAAGTGAGATCCTAATTAGTTTGGCAGCCGCAGAGAAGATGGAACTGAAAGTGGGGGATAAGGTTACGTTGATGGGGGCTACAGTGTTTGGGGCAATGAGTATGCGTAATTTTCAGATTTCGGGGATGGTAGAATTTGGAGTGTTATCTTTGGATAGAGGGGCTATAGTAGCAGATCTATCGGCAATACGCGAGATGCTGGATATGCAAGATGCAGCGGGAGAGATTCTCTGTTTCTTTAAAGATGGAGAGTATAATCTGAGAGATGCTACCAAGATTGCTAATCACTTCAACGGCAAATATAGCAATAAAGAAGAGGAATTCTCGCCGCAGATGCTGAGACTTAACGATCAAGGCAACTTGGGTCCCATTCTAAGGATGTTCGATTATTCCCTGGTGTGGATGTCCTTAGGCTTCATAATGGTAATGGCAATAGTACTTTGGAATGCGGGGTTATTGAATGGAATAAGACGCTATGGTGAGTTTGGATTGCGTCTTGCCATTGGCGAAAGTAAACGCATGGTATATACTTCTTTGCTTTCAGAAGCTTTGATAGTGGGCATTGCAGGGGGAGTATTAGGGGTAATAATCGGCTCGGGGATAAGCATATACTTTAATATTCATGGCATGGATATGAGCGTGTACAACCGCAGTTCTAACATGATGACAGAAAACATTTTATATACATCTCTAACCGTTAAAGCGATAATTGCAAGTTTTATTCCCGGCTTGGTTTCAACCTTTTTGGGGGCGGCACTTGCCGGGATTGCCATCTTTAAACGTGATACATCACAACTATTTAAGGAGCTGGAAACATGAAGAGTTTATTATCGGCATTATGTATGTTGCTAATACTGCCCCTCTATGGGCAAGCGCCTTCTGCCGAGCAAATTATCCAGGCAGTAGACGCAAACATGATATCGCAAACGTCAAAATCCCGCACACGTATGGTTGTTCATTCGCGCCGTGCTACTCGCACAATGGAAGCTATCAACTACTCCAGAGGCAACAATATGTTTTTCAGCGAATACCTTTCTCCTCCACGGGAAAAGGGAACAAAGATGTTAAAACTGGATGAAGATCTGTGGATCTACGATCCCGGTACAGACCGCAGTATTCAAATCTCTGGCAATATGCTCAAACAATCGGTGATGGGTAGCGACCTTTCCTATGAGGACATGATGGAGGAAACCCATCTTCTGGATAGTTATAATGCAGAGCTAAGCGGTGATATTCAGTATGAGGGCAGAGATTGTTGGATCTTGGAATTGAATGCAAAAAACACTGATGTTAGCTATTATAAACGTAAAGCATATATAGATAAACAGAGATATGTGTGCCTCTATGAAGAATGGTTTGCAAAAAGCGGAAAGCTGCTTAAAACCGTGAAAGCATCCGATGTGCAGCGCATCGATAACAGATGGTATCCCACTAAATATGTGTTTAAAGACGAACTGAAGCAAGGCTCTGGAACAGAATACTATCTCGAAGAAATTCAGCTTGATCTTGATCTTCCCGCACATGTATTCACCAAAGCAATGCTAAAAAAATGATTGCCATCATCGGAGGAGGTGCAGCCGGCTTAGGCGCTGCCATAGCATGTGGGGAAAGAGCAATTGTTTGGGAACGAAACAAAATAGCAGGCAAAAAACTACTGCTTTCAGGAGCGGGACAGTGTAACTTTACAAATGCCAATAATCGTGAAGATTTCTTGGCTGCTTTAACAGAATTCCGCAATTGGCTAAAACCAGCGTTTTATTCTTTTGATAACATGTCTTTCATCAAGCTGTTAGAGGAATCTGGCTGTCCAGTATATATTAGAGAAGATAGAAAAGTGTTTCCCCAAAGCTTAAAAGCTTCCGATGTTCGAGACACCCTGTATAATATTGCCCGCCAAAGGGGTGCTAAGTTTATGTGGGATAGCAAGATTGAGTATATTGAAGAGAAAGAAGGACTGTTCTATCTAAACACTAATTCTGGCGCCAAGATCAGAGCCCAAAAAGTTATTATCGCAGCAGGAGGTGCGGCGTGGAGTGTCACCGGTAGCGATGGCAGCTCGTACAGATTGGCATCAGCTTTGGGGCATAAGATCCACGATCCCAAACCGGCACTTGCACGTATAGAGATTGAGGATTATGCTCCATTTATTTGTTGCGCTGGATTGTCGCTTAAAGCTGGGCTTCAATTGGCTAAGCGAAGTATCTGGGGTGAGCTGCTCTTTACCCATAACGGCTTAAGCGGTCCTTTGATTTTGGATAACAGCCGGAAGCTGCACGCAGGAGAGATTATCCAGATCATAATATGTGATTGCCACGATTTTTTGAACTTAATACAAAAACACCCCAAACGTAAGGTAAGCAAGCTCTTACAAGAATACCGTTTGCCGCAGCGTTTAACTGAAACAATCATGAAAAACATGCAAATTAGCTCGGATCTTATTGCCGCAGAATTGAGTGCCAGCAAGCGCAAACAATTATTAGCCACCCTTAAGAATCATCCTTTTAAGATTAAGGTCATTGAAGGCTTATGTAGTTCAATGTCCGATTGGGGAGGAGTAGATTTGAAAGAAGTGGATTCTAAAACTATGCAATCCCGCATATTAAAGAACGTGTTTTTTGCAGGTGAAAGTCTTGCTTATAG
>Ga0265295_1000826_pt1 | contig 58699 bp, 48 predicted proteins | sample Munlansysbiofilm_FD_192503 | JGI IMG/M metagenome (GOLD analysis project Ga0265295, IMG submission 192503) | Leachate microbial communities from a municipal landfill in Southern Ontario, Canada - Methane capture system biofilm | ecosystem: Engineered > Solid waste > Landfill > Unclassified ... | reverse complement strand
AAAATGCAATGGTTGCCAAGTTTGATAAAATCAAGAAAAAGATTGAAAAGGCAGATAGGGCTCGAGACAAAGTTGCTGCTAGATATGGACTGAAACCAGCGTCAAGCACAAGTTAATTTACGCTTACTCTTGCTTCAAGAAAATCTCTTGAAAAAGTATCAATAAAAGTATCAATATCAAAATTAGGATTCCCCCTATAAAACAAATCTCTCACATTCCCACGTATTGTTTGTGCATACAATAAAAGCGCATGACAATTTTTAGGATCCATCTTACTTGACAGATTAAGGAAGCCTGCTAACTTGCAGGGCTTATCTGAATCTGCAAATTCTTTTATCAACTTTTCAAATTTGCTCAATAAATTACTGATAGCAGTATAGTCCAAGCAGACAACCCCTAATGCCAATACCCTGTACAAGTACTTTTCGTATGTAAAAAACTCTTCAGGTGTAATGAGATAGGTTGCAAAAGCCTCTAGAAATGCAATCCTTTGTTCTTTCCATGCATCTGGGGGGAAAATACGAAGACAAGATTCTAAATCTCTAAGAAGGAAAGCAAACCGTGATTTTACAACAGATATTTTGGTGTAAGAACCTAATGTTTGGCTAGGAACCATTTTTGCATCGGTAACTTCTAAAAGCCTACCAATGACCTTTGACTTTGAAGTGGGAAGTTCTGGTAATGCACGCCATTCGCTTGTTCTTTCTTGGATTTGACGTATGAAGATACCTAACCCAGCTTTACCTCGTTCTCCAGAAAACTCCTGATACTGCTCCTTTCCATTGTCAAAGCTGATAGTGATATTTGGGATATCTACACTTCCAATTGCAGGTTTCCATGTGAATTGAAGATACTCACCTGAACCGTCTTCCTTGGGACAAAACTTTAGGGCTTCAATCCGGTCTAGTAACCACTGCGAAAAGCTATGTCTTGTCTTGTCACCCTTGTTTGCAGGAACAACTAAAAGTATATCGTCAACATACCGACCGTAGGATAATGGCCTAATAGTCTCTGCTATTTCTTGGTCAAGATCCCTCAAAACCCAGTTAGCAATAACACAAGATGCTGACAAACCTACAGGAATCCCTAAGTGCTTACCATTTTTAGGTTGTAGAAAAATAGCTTTAGGATTTTCGCTCCATTCGATGATGGCATCAGAAAACATTGCATGAAGGTTTTCAAATCCTACTGTGTACTTATCGAGTTTCTTGTCTTTCAGTACTCTTGGAGAAATTGAGTGGTAAAAGGCTTTTGCATCAGTAGAGAATACCGACACATCAATATCTGCTTCCAAAGAGCATTGTATAGCCTTAATAGCATTGTCTTGCCAATGGTGGTACTGTCCAGAGTATGGCTTAAAGTTACCCAATGCCATCTTATTTGGTTCTCCATCAGCACATCGGCGTAATCGATTTCCCCAAATCATGGAATCATCAAACTCTGCATCAATTTTGAAACCAATCTTTTGAATCCATAATGATGAAAGGACATGAAACTCTATAGGAAAATTTGACATTACCCGTAAGGTTATTCCCTTAACACTATCGTACTCCTTTCCAATAAGCGAATAGGAAGAGTCAGAATTTATATAATCCAAGGGCTTTGGGTTTTCGGCATACTGCTCAATCTTATTTTTCAGATTGAGTAAATTTTTTTCCAAGTCGTGTTCATATTGCAGCAAGGAAGCATAATTTTCGCAGTTTGAATAAAACAGATCAACCTTGACCTTCTTATATGCATACATCAGATCTTGTATCTTGATTTCCATTTTCTTCTCTTTATGTTTAGTTGATTGCCATTTGTGTATAAAATATAATATCATCTAGAAATACACCTCAAGGTAGCAGTCTACCCTAGCTCAAGGTATATAGGAAGAGAAAAATCGCTCAAAGCTTAAAAGGTAGCAAACCAGCAAACAATCTCAGAAGCCTTACCTAAAATAGCTTAAATACGTTATCCCAACAAGAAATATCCCCTACCCTGGAGAGGAGAAAAAAGTAGCCATCCTATAACACCACAATTCCATTCTACACTGCCAGATTAACCAAGAGAGCCTTATGATCCCCTTCTACTATAATAATCTTACACTCCTTGGCTACTTTTTGACTTAATAGCTTGAGGATTCTATCCTGAGTTTATGACCAGCCCCACAAAAAGAGCATGAAAAACTGCATCTGGGATTCCCAAATGCAGTTTTTTGATGATTTTCAAAGAATGTTTTTATCCTACCAAATTCTTCTTCTCTTCCTTGAGATTCATGTCCAGATCGAGCTTCGTGCTTGCCCGGAATTGGGTGAGTGTCATGTTTTGCTTGAGATCTGGCAAACTGAGCATCCGGGAGATGTCGAGATAGGACTGGTTCACGCAGGTGGGGGTGACCACCATCTTGGGATATTCTCCCTGCAGCAACACAAGCGGCTCAAAGACGGCCTTCATAATCTCCTCCGCCGAGAGGACCACCTCCCAACCGTTCTCCTTCATCATATACTGCAGATATCTCATGATGCACAGGCTAAGATAGCACATGGCGATGTGCCCCTTGATGTGGTCGTCGGTCCAGACAAACACCGGCCTTGCCTGCAGGTCGGTCTTGAGGACCCTGAAGCTCTCCTCAATCTTCCACTGGCCGCGGTAGATGACCATGACCTCCTCGGTCGTGAGCTCCATGCGGTCAGTGACAACCGCATAGTAGCCGTCGAACTTTGCGGCTTCGCGTATCTTCCTCTCGTCAAGGGTGGCCCCTTCGGTGTCCAGGTCCATCTGCAGGTACTGGTTGCCACCCCTTTTCATGGACGACTTCAGTTTGCCCGGGTCTTCCAGCTTGGCCTTAAGCCTCTCGAGCATCCTGTTCCTGTCACCCAGGTCCTTGTCCGCACGCTTCATCGAATAGGTGACATGGACATTGGCCTCTATCTCCACGTGCCTGTACTTGGGGCACCTTCCCCTCTTCTTCTCCAGCTTGCGCTGCACCTTCAGGGCCTCCACCTCCTCGGTGGTAAGCTCCACCTTTGCGGTGACCTTCTGCCTCAGGACCTTTGAGGCATAGGAGAGCTGCCCGTTCTTGATGTCGTACTGCTCCACTGCCCAGGGGGTCTCGTCCCCGAACACGGCGTCCTTGAACTCCTGCTTGGAGCGCTTGAGGGTGTAGCTGATGACAAAATGATAGCCTCCCCCGTGCAGGAACAGCAGGTTGTCGTTTGCATTCATGCCCCTGTCCGCCACGACGGTTATCTCTTTCAGACCATATATCTCCTTCAGCTTGGATATGGAGTCCACCAGCGTGTTCTGGTCCATGGTGTTGCCGGGGAACAGCTCATAGGTGATGGGGATGCCGTTGTTGTCTATGAGAAGTGCCATCACCACCTGCACCTCGTTGTTCTTGTGGGCCTTGGAGAATCCGAACAGCCTCAGCTGCCCCCACTTGGTGCTTTCGAAGGCCAGGGTGGTGACGTCGATGCAGGCGATGTCCTCCTTTCGTGTGGTCCTTCGCCTGAAGAAGGAGCACAGGTGCTCCACCAGCGCCTCCTTCTTCTCTGAGAGCACATCAAGCACCGAATAGAACACATCCAGCCCTACGGGTGTGACCCCTGCATACCTGGCCTGGTCGGCAGCTGTGGCCCTTACGCTGTCAGGCTCGCTGCAGCGGTGGGCGACCAGGTGATAGATGGCATTCCTGACGCTCTTGGCATTCTTCTTGGTGCAGTTCTTCTCAAGGAAAATGTCCAGCCCCATGATGTCCCAGAGCCTGGCGATGATCGCATGCCCGAACTGGTAGGAGGGGGTCACATCCGAAGGGGTGGTGATGGTGGCGTTGGGAAGCGACAGGGTTATGGGTTTATCCGCCTCCTTGAGGGCGAGGGTCTCTTCCCTTACCTGGGCCTTGAGCTTTCCCATGAAGTCGGGATCCTCGGCTAGGAGGTCGGACAGCTTGCCGACCTTACGGATGATTGTGGTCCTTTTCTTCTTTGTCCCGGGGATATGGACATCCTCCCTGACAGTGACCGTCTCATATCCTTTGGGTCCGCCGAGTGCTACATACATGGCTGGGTCCTCCTAGAAGTACTATAGCACGGGAAACACAGATGTGTAAATATATTTGGTAGGATTTGGTAGGATAAAAATAATACAATAAAAAACCCAGAAACCTTTGATTCAGCTTCTGGGTTGATGATTTTTTAGAAAAATGGAATTAGAAAGTCATAAAGTCAGGAGCTCATTATACTCTTTTTTTAACCACTCGGCTCATAAAGCCCCGTTCTCTTAAGAGTGATTTTGTAGTATATCTTGGCATATTCGGGTTCTCTTTATGCATTCATAATGTTCTTAAATCACGAAAATCTTTGACCCATTGGACAGAAACAGGAAAAACGGGAAGAGAATTTGTAATTGTACCAATATAATGATACAGCATAGCCATGAAAAAAAATTATCAACAAGAAATAAAAGAGATTATGAATATCGCACGAAGAGAGGAGAATATTATGGGTAATCCAATATCCACACTTGATAGAATGATGCAAAACCCTGATTTTAAAAAAGAGTTTGATGATGGCTACGAAGTATTCCTTATCTCAGAAAAGATATGCGATGCTATGAATGAAATGGATATATCTGTACGCCAACTTGCAGAAAGGGCTAATGTATCTAAAACAACAATCATGAATTTACGAACAGGAGATGCAGAAAAAATTACTGTCAAAAAGTTGAATCATATACTCGGTGTTTTACATTGCAAATTACAAATAGTTGACATCCTCACGCACTTAAATGAAGGGGATTCCTGTTCCCCCCTTATGTAGGGATAAGGCTTATATGCCCTTTAGGGTGCAGGACCCTCTCCCCCGGTCCTGCTAGTGTATTTCTTCCACGCTCCCAGGCTTCGATAGTTTTAGGAGAATCTCCCATAGAGGAGGCCTGTGGATTTCTTACCCTGTAGTGATTTCCCAATAGCCATATCGCTTTCCATCTTTGCGCTCTAGGGTTTTCTTTTGCACCATATCCATCATGGTCCGCTTGATGGTTGCAAGAGGAATTGTAAGCTGCTTGGAAAGCTCTCGCTGAGTTAGACGGGGATTATGTTTCAAAATTGCAATTACTCTAAGTTCCAAAGTCTCAGCATGAGACTTTGGAACTTTGGAAGGTCCTACAGTTGCTGTAGCGGCTTCATATAATTAACGATTTCCCAATTTTCAACACTATATACCCTTAAGAAGGGTTCTTTCTAGGTCTTCCACGCTTCTTTTTTGGTGCATTCGGATCGACTTCTTTCTTGGGCCTTCCCCTTTTCTTTTTGGCAGGCTCCTCCACCTTGGGAAGCAGGCCGAGCCTTTCCAGGGTTTTATCGGTAGCCCTGGTGGTCCTGACGTATTCCCACTGCCCGTCACCGTAAGTGTTCACCTTCTTGGCTGTGGCGAGCTCGCTCATGATGTCATTGTACGTCATTTCGGAGAAGAGGCCCGTCTCGTCGAACTTTCTTATCAGCCTTGCGGTCATCACCGACGAGATGAAGTTCACGAACTCGCTCCCATACACGGAAACATCCGAATGGACCCTGGTGTCATCGAAGTCCGTGACATGCTTGTAATAGCGGAAGCACTCCTCGATGAGCCACCTTTCGTCGTACATCCTGTAGATGACCAGGGCCTCGGTGTCCAGGTCGGATTCAAAGACGATGGTGCCGAACCGCTCGTCGCTCTTCTGCATGTCCTGGGCATCGAAAGACTTGCCCTTGTGGTGCGTGAAGTAGTCGGCCTCTTCCTTTGCCGCCCGTCTGCGGTCATAGAACGAGTACAGCCAATAGTCCTCAACCTGCTCCTTCTTGAACAGCACGTCTATGTTGTGGTCATCAAGCATCCCAGTGTAGCCATACATGCCGTGAGCGGCGATCCGCTTGTCGTTCCTCTTGATCGGGCTGAGCCAGTGCAGGTCCGGTGAGGACGCAAAGGCCTGCTCGGCCTCCTTCTTCGGTAATCCCTTGTCCGTCATCACCACCCCCCTGGTGAGCCCGCTCTCAGTGAGGAACCGCTGGTAGCTGACGCAGTCGAGCACATTGCCGGCGAACACCTTCGAGCATATCGGCTCCTTGAGGTCCACGTCGTAGGCGAACACCACCGTGATGTCCATCGTGCCCTTGACCCGCGCCTTGCACGAGTAGTGGGAAAGCGAGTTGACGATGCTGTTGTCCTCCTTCAGCGTGCCGTCGATGGCGATGTGGTGACCAACGGCGACAGATTCGACCCTCTTTCTCATGAAGGAGACTATCAGCGAATACGACTTGCCCAGGTTCTGCAGGAACGTGGAGACGCTGTTCTTCCCCAGCGCCAGGCCGGGGAAGAGCACGCTGACCCAGCTAGTCTCATAACAATGGTCGAGCCTGCAGCAGGGCACCCCCGGGTAGCACACCCTCAGCAGGGCGATGGCATAGATGCGCATGGCATCGGAAGCGGAGTAAATGGCGTACAATTCGTCAAGCAGCTGCCTAGACACCGAGTCGACCAGGACGGCTTCGGCATAGTCCTTGATCTCAAGCTTCCTCTGGGAGACGGCTTCGACATAGGGGATGAAGGCCCCTTGTATGATGTGGCCTACCGTGTATCCGTTCACCGGGACATTGCTTTCGCCGACGCGCTTGCAGCCAATCCTCTCCACCACCGCATACATGAGGGGGCCGTTGCCTCTCCTGACCACTATGGTATTCTTGGGTCTCTGGACCTTTCTGACAGCTTCCGGTATGGCCATGATAATCCATCCTTGTATAGTGTTTATTATACACTAATAAGGACTATATCACAACAAAAAAAGCTAGTAAAAAAGACAAAAAAAAGGCAAGGATACATGAATCTCATATCCCTGATAGGTCTTTTTTGTAAGTTATCAGCAACAATTAGGTTGATTGAAAAACCTTGCATGAGTTCACTACGCCGGATACAGGGGCTGGTATCAGGATTATATAGTGTTGGAAGATGTGAAATCGTTATATAATGGAACAACAATTCTGAACACCTCCCCCTCACTGAATATCGGCTCTGCCCCGGAATACAGCTTTGTGTACTTATAGGTATTGCGCATTCCTGAACCCAACTCATCGGCTAACCCAATCTCGCGAAACACCTTCGAAATAGGAGGGTTCTTGGGAAATGGCTGAAAGGATGCGTGATCCAGCTTGCCGAATCCGTGGGAACGGTTGCCATTTTCTGTAAAGATACAATCCTTCTCAATAACAAACTTTGCAACATACGCATTGGAATAATCACGATGAGCAAGTGAATTTGACACAATCTCACAAAGGATTTTGTCTCTGGCGCTGATGCTCTGTAGTCCTTCCATGACGAACAGGTCATTTAGATGTTTTTTACCAAAAGCTATCAAGTGGTCATGGCTTTCCAGCAAGTTTGTAATAATCACATCTCTATCATCGTAGCGGTCAGTATTGAAAACACGAAAGATGGCATCAGTCTTGTGATGAGCCAAAGCTGACATGATCAAATTATCCGGTCCAAACAAAAGGATTGCTGCTAACGTAATGCCTTCTCTCCCACTTGATGTATCTGTCAGTATGAGGCCAGCACTTCGAAGTATTTCTTCGTCAGTCATATTCTGCCATGGGTGATTTTGAGTTCTCGCCCTGGTCATCTTTCGAGCACGGTCGATCAAATCGTGGCGCAGATCCGATACAGAAAATACAGGATATACCTTATTCACAAAGTAGGTATCTTGCTTCCTGGAATAAATCTGGTTAACAAGACCTTCATTATCCGTGATGTGTATGTCTGAATCATCATCTTGGTTCTGGAATCTGATGATGTGAAATGTTTTCCCTTGAGCCCTCCAGATATCGAGCTTAACCTGCATCTCCAGCCAGCTCATCGGTGATGTCCCTGTTGCCAGTGCTATTCGGACAGCCATATTAGAGCTAAGAGATATCTTTTCATTCAGCAAGGCCGACAGGTTCTTTCGTGAGATGTCGAGTCTCCTGGCAGCTTCGGTGATAGTAAGATTCAGCGGTTTTAGTACTTCTTCCCTGAGTAACTCTCCAGGATGTGTCGGTCTTCTCTTTCTCATTAGATCACTCCTCTCTTACTGATGATTGACAACAAATGAGTCTCCCCCTTCAAAGGCGAAGATGATCAGTCTTTCTTCTTCAGCAATGACTGGCCAGATACTTTTATCCTTCCCTATGAGTGGGTGGAGCCTAAATCTTGGAAGTTAATCTCATGGTTAACTGTAACTCTTGGGGTTACATCTGTCGATAGTGAAGGAGAAAGTTGAAATATTTTCGGTCGTTATATATTTCTACCGAATCTTTTTAAACTTATCTATGGTTGGTTGCAGAGTATGTGATTTTACATACGACACACAATAAAGAGGTAATTGGTTTGCTGAATACCAGCTGGTAGTTGAAGAGATGGTTTATCAAATCTCCCCAAGTTGTAACATGGTCGCGCTTGACAAGAGAGAAATAGCATACCTTGGTGTGGGAAGACAGGATAACCTCATTGCTACGTATTCGAATTGACTGGTGATCATTTTTCTGAATTTCAGCGAGGTCTTCCAAATACAGGCGCGAGCATACAGGTGTTTTTGAAGCACATTCTACTTGTACTGTAAGTATTAAATCTGGATATCATCAACAATTGTATTGAGCTTATGACGAAATTTACTAGCTGAAGTAACTTTTACAAAATCAAACGGATGCTTGTCTTCATATCGGTGTAATGTTCCCTGTAGGCTATCAAGCTGCTCTCTAGCTATCTGTTGCGCATCTCTTTGCATGATTATATTTTTAGGGTTTGTCTCTAAGCTAGCCATTATGTGGTTGTCTGAAATGACGATATAGAAATTGAAAACAAGCTCTTCATCACTAAACAGGTCAGCCCATGCACGTCTATTATTACCAACCAATTTGGAAAAACCGCAATGAAGGGTATCAAAGGCCTTAAGTGCGAAGCAGTCTTTAGTCCAATCGGTACTAGTTTTTCCTCCCTTGAATTCAAGAAGATTAATTTCTGTCTTCTGGGAGTTTTTTCTTCTGATTGCAATTGCATCAACCCTATGCACATTCCTCAGACTCTTATCAGCATCACAAAACGGTTCAAAGTGGAATACTTTACGAGTACAGTCACTTAAGAACTCACCTAGGCTATCCGACACAGCAGAAATTGGTTGCCAATATTTTACATGCTGTTCAGACAGCAAAGACTGTTCAAATGTAGTCATAGTGTTTCTTGATATGCCAAATCCAAAGTTCTGTATGGCTTAGCAAGGAGTTCAAAAATGGGAGTGATATCATCGCTGACATCAGTGATGCTTGAAGAAAACCTTGGCTGAGGTTCAACAAAATAGAATTTTGTCTTGTCCCCTACTGCATATGATTTTGAGTATGTCCTGATAGCTTCCACAAAATAGGGGCTATGCGTGTTGAGCAATATCTTTATGGAGGTTTCAGCAACGAGCACTACCAGCAATTTTGCTAGTTTTATTTGCCACTCAGGATGTAGATGTGTTTCGGGCTCATCAATTATCAGACAGGTGGAATCATGAAGATACCCATTACGGAGTAGGAGCTCAATTATTCCAATCGCTTTGACACCACTTGCTGTGTTACGCAAGTATAGGCTTTCATCATTCTCGGAGAATATGAAATCCTTGGTATCTTTCGAATAGAGTATTTGGCCTCCAATAATCTCCCTGAATATAGGATCAAACTTCTTTGCAATTTTATCAAGGCTGATATCTTCAGCAATATTCCTATCCTTTGGCTGTGCTATGTAGGATAGTAATGAAACCAAATCTAGCCTGTGGTCTGATCCGAAAGAACTTGAAGGGCCCCTGTCCTTATCATACATAATGAGTCGTTTTTTTTGAGTTATTCGGTTCATTATCTTCTGGGGCGAATCATCACTTTCTCTGTTATCCAAAGCATATACATCATCAAGGTAGATGATGTTTTGGAAATTGGGCTGCCCAAACAGACAAGAAGTGCAAGTATTGTTGCGTATTGAGAAGGTAGATTTAGAGCTGTTCTTTGCTGTTGTTAAGGTAACTGAACTGCTCTCTCCTAATCTGGCAAAACTGGTAAGTTGTTTTTCGAACTCAGCTTGAAAAACATATTCCACTAGTTTTCTGTTAAAATCAGAATCATCAAAATTTACTGGAGCCTTGAGTATTGGAATGGTTTCGTCGTAAGAGTTTTCTATTCCTAAACTCTTGGCACGATTTAGAATATCTCTAACTTTATCATCTTTCAGCAACTCTGCTAATTCATCAATGATTATTTGGAGATTAAAACTGTAAGGGAAATCATTGTTAGAGTTTTTTTCGATAAAAGCTTTGATTTTTTCTAGAGTCTTATTGCCCTTACTACTTTCTTTGGGGTTTGAATTTCCCTGCCCAACAAAGAATAGAACCTTTTGGAGGTGGGAAAGAGTATCTTGGATAATCTCATATTTTTTCTGAAGGATATTATGCAGCAAATAGGTTTCACATTTAGTCGCAGCATACAGAGCTTTTCCAAGGGTTGTTTTACCACAGCCGTTGTTGCCTGAGATAACGGTCAACCCATTGAGCTCCAACTCAACTTTTTCAAATCGTCCAATGTTAGTAGCTGAAAATTTCATTGTTTCCCTTTTTTGTATATCTGTACTGAATAATAGTATTATCAAGCGCGTCATGAAGCAATCAAGTTCCTAGAATTCAAGGCAAATAGTTCTATTCGGAACCAAAATTTCTTTGAGGCCTGACTAATAAGGGTGATACGTGTTGATTATACTCCCTTATCGATAGTTGTCAGGTTGTATTGTCAGTTACAAAGTCTTCCTTATCAGAAGATTTTGTACTCACCGACTCTTATCAGGCTATAGAACGCATCTGTCCCTTGTATGGCAAACGTACCGGCTTTGACCTCTTCGGAGCTAGGTCTCTTTGCCAATGAGCAGATACCTCGAGTGCAGAGGATCCTTTTGATGAAGTTGGTAAAATCCTGGAGAAAGGCATCATTTTTGTAGTAGATGTCTGTCAGAGGATATGGTTGCATCTTGAGCACTTCGATAGCGTAGCTGCGAGCAGGGACCCAACTCCTTCCCTTATGGAAGAGGATCCAGATGAAGGCGTTCATCAGGCTCCTGCTTATCTCTTCAGGGAATTTGTCATCAAATAGGGAGGTAATGAAGACTGCCAAGCCTTCGTCTTCTATCGCTTGTGCATAGGAGCCATTGGTCAGGGTGTTGAACAGGGCTCTGCTGTTGCTGTCATCCATCACCTCAAAGAGTGCTGAGTCGTCTAGGGGGGAGTCAAAAAGATCTTGGATCTGTTTGGGTGGCTTAGGCCAATCAAACAGCTCAAAGATTTCATCTTCTGGATCGACGGTATACACAGCAACAACCTCTTCAGGGCTTGATTCCATCAGTGAAAGGGCATCCTGTATCTCCACAGACCTGTTACTGCCGAGCAACTCCATGAAATCGTCTTCATATTCTGGCTGCATCTTTTGTATCACTGTGTTTGCATCCATATATTCATCCATGGCGTCTATAACGGGAATGAACTTTTTCCAGGGTAGGGGGTAATCGCCGTCAGCTAGGAGCATGCTGAGCCCTAGTGAAATGGAAACAGCAGGTTCTTGTGGCAGGGCAAGCTCTGGATAACTACGGTTAAGCAACCTTGAGAACAAGAGGTAGGAAGTATCTGTAGAGGTGAAGATACCCATCTCACCGCTTATGGTGTCCCGCACCAAGGAAACTTTCAGGACTCCAGAATTAATCCCCAGATTATTGGCGGTATGTAGGCTTTCATTATTTGCCTGTTCATGCTTGAACCAGAAAATCTGTTGCCTGCCAACTGTTTTTGCATCCCAGTTGCTCCCCAGATTCCTTATATCAAAGCGTTTGAGCTTGAAGGGTTGCCAAGTCTGTTTCATCTCTATTCCCTGCTCAAAGAAGAGCGGCATGGCGCTGATAGCTTCCAGTTCGATCAGCTTCAGGAAATGCCTGTTGATGGCGGACCCCAAGTCTAGGTTAGGAGAGAATAACGAGAAATAGAACTGCAAATCAGAGACTGGAAGCGAGAAGAACTTGGTAGCACCTATTGTTTGCAGGCATGAACCATTGGGCAGCAGCAAGCTGAGGTAGTGCTTGTCCTTCGAAAGGATGTCTACCTGCATATACTTCATATTTTCAGAGTGCATGAGGTGGGTATCCCCAGAGAGCAGATCTTCAATGCTGTAGAAGTCATCCCCAAGGGTTTCCACGAGGGCATAGTAGCACCAAAATCCTGGGTTGTCGGCCCAGAAGGAGAGAGCCTCTCTTTCCTTGTCTGGCACAAAGCCTTCAACCTCCCTGTGTATCTTCCTGATAGCCTTGGCATCGGTAAGCATCTGGGCATCGGTATATAGTGATGCCTGGGCAATCCAGTAGTCCTTAGGCAAATCACTTGCAACGGCTTGGGAGACGATTGCATGCACGGTCTTTTTGACAGTGGCTTTGCTCTCTACCCAATCGAGGACGAAATCATTGTAGCTATGATAGGCTTTGATAAACAGGTCGCAGGTTTTCTTGATCTCTTTGAGGGTATGCATGTTTTGTATTGTACAGGAACTGGTACAAAAGGGAACAGGAAAAAAAGACAAGGACAGAAAACATTTGGATGGCAAGCAGCGCAATTGCATACCAAGAAAACGCTAGAACTGTACCTGTGACGAACGATAGCGTCACCAAACAGATCCATACATCCAGGCAATACAACTGCAAGGCACTTTCGAGGGAGGATAGAAATGGCTTATTGTTTCCAAACAAAACAAAACAAACCCAGATTGAGAACAAACTGCCTTTTTCCCTGCTTCTGGAAACCCAGCGCCTATGGTACGATACAAGCCTCTTGGAGGCCCTATGAACCTTGATAGCTTTGAAGAAAGAATCGATCCCACCATACTCAGCAGAGGACGTTCCTCTTACCGGGAGAACAGTGTCATTTCCTTGGTAATGACCCAACCTAACCACTATAAGGCTAAGGTCGCTGGAACACGCCTGTATGTAGTGACAGCTACCCTTGATGACAGGCGGGAGGTGGGGGATATCTCCTGTACCTGTCCCTATGACTGGGGACAGTACTGTAAGCATGAGGTTGCAGTGATGTATGCCCTACGTCATCACCTAGACAACAACAAGCATACAATGGCCGAGAGGCCAGAAGAGGTCGACCTAGCGGCTTTATTGGGGAAGAAGAGCAAGAAAGAGCTACTCTCCTTCTTGCTCGCCTATGCCAAGAGGAGTCCTGAATTGGCCTCTGCCCTGGCTGTTGCCTTCCTCTCCCCAGCTGAGGAGATCAACCAGAAAAATCAAGGTATCCAATCCAGTGAGACTGGTTTGGAGGGCCAGCCAGATAAGAGCTACCTGACAAATCTTGGCATCGAGTTCAGTCATGCTTGTGATAACGGTATAGAGCTGATGCCTAATGAAGATGATTATGGATGGGATGAATATGAATATGAAGATGAGGATGTAGATGAAGATTGGCAGTTCTCCTCAACCTTCAAGAAGAAGATTGAGGAACTGCTAGGCATGGCACGTAGTGCCATACAAAGGGGAGATATCCGCCATGGAGGCGCCATTGCCTCCATGATGGTCCACGAGCTCTGCAGCCTCGACTATGACAGCGAGTACCTGCTCTCTGAGATCGAAGAGGTTATCGAGCAGGTAGGAGCCTTGTTTGATGATAGTACGCTCGACTCTGATGATGCCTCCTGGTTGTTTGCTCAGTTCTTCCCTGAAGTAAGGGACTATAACGATGTTCCCCAAGAGGCACTGCTCAGTCTCTGCTTTCAGGTAGCAGAGACTGAGGGCGACCAGGGGATGTTGAGAAACTACCTGATCGACCTTGCCTCTGGTGAGACACAAACCGGAGGTGCGGCAAACGCTCTCATATATGCAAGCCTAGAGCTCCAGTATTACCTCTTGGTCAAGCAGAATAGGGGAGATGATGCCAAGGCCTTTGCCTTGGACCATCTCTCCTATGAAGGGATGCGCCTGATCGCATTTGAGTCTGCCCTTGAGGCCAAAGAGTATGCCCTAGCTGAGAAGCTTGCCAAGGAGAAGGAGGCTTCAGCCTATAGAGCCTTCGGCTCCATTGACTGGAGCATCCTCCTATTTACGATGTATCAAAAGAGTGGGAACAAGGAGCAGGTAAGAAGCCTGGCCCGAGAGTTCCTCCTCCATGACAAGATAGCCTATTACCCCATCCTGAAAGAGAGTTATGACCAAAAAGAGTGGGAAGCTGTTGTTGATGGCCTGCTTGATGAGCTCCAAGGCCGTGATAGTGCGAAGCGGAATACCTGGAATAGCGATAAGGTCTATCCTGAAGTGCTCAAGGCTGAGGGTAAGCTTGAACGGTTGCTCACCTACATCAAGAGACAGCCCTACCTCGTACAAACCTACCAGGACGTTCTGCTTCCTCACTACAGGGAAGAGGTCTTTGCCCTGTACAGGACGATCATACTGGCCAAGGGTGAAACTGTTGCCAATCGTAACGAGTACCAGGCCCTGGCCTCCTTGCTTGAGGAGTTTGCTCTCATCGGAGGAGAGGCTGTTGCCAAGGCGTGTGTCCAGGAGCTGGCACCAAAGTATAAGAATAGACCAGCCATGAAGGACGAGATCAGGAAGGTGGGGTTGTTGTAGGAGTGGAGAGGAGTCTTTCACATACTATTCCCCTAAGCTATCATTTTATGGTTTCTCTTGGATTTTTATGCACAGAGCTATCGATGGTTTTATTATTTTTGAGGTAGATAAAAACATCTATAGATAGTGGTTGTAAGTATTTTTCCATCAATGGTTTTACTGCATCCCAATGCAACCCTCCGTTTCCACAACCAAGCCTTGGGAATGCAATCGAAACAATATGTTTTTCAGCATACGTGTTCACAAACTTAATCAGTCCCTTTTCGATATATTCCAGTTTTGAGGGATTACGCCAGTGTTTTTTCGTAGGAAATAGTAAAACCCAATAATCTGGAGCATGCCAAATCATCAACGTGCCTATTTCAAGTTGTTTCTTGTCACAATACATCTTGTATTGATCAAACATTTTTGGGTATCTTTTTTTATACTCCAAAGCTATTCCCTTACCCATTACCCCATCGGTATTAACAGCATTTACAATTACTTGTGCGGGGCTTGTAAATAGATCGCCTTCTACATATGTAATCATTATGTATCTTCTCCAATACGTATTCTCTCTCCAGTAGGTACTGCAAAAGCACAGAACAGATGTTTCACCTAGAGATGATCACCTATCAGCCATTGACCCCTTTCACAAGGCTAGAGATGGCATTACTGCCCTATGGGCTGTAGGTTGAAGTCCAACGTGTCTTCAACAACGCCAAGAATGACATAGCCTACGACAGTCCTTCAGTGAAGACCGACGTCACCCTTCAGGGTAAAGTGTTCATCATCATGCTGGCGGGCATGGTATTCACTGTCATCCGCAACGAGATGCGTGCCCACAGGAATGAGCTCACCAGGAAGACAACCTACAACAAGGTGCTCAAGGAACTGGGTTGCATGCACACCTTCGACATACAAGGAGAGACTACGTGGTGTGAAGTCTCTAAAAGGCAAGTGTTGATTCTAAAGTGACTGGATGTCCCCTTGCCTCTGGAATCGAAGAAAGTGACAGCACAACTCAAGAAGAAAAGGGGCCCAAAGCCGAAAGTCTATAAGTGGTTGCGCACTCCATTTACGAACTTGGGGAGGGTATGTGACCTGTAGTACGAAAATGGTGTTGGGCCTATAGTTACGTTGCAAGGATAGTCTTGATATATTGGGGATCAACAGAAGCAACCTTCAACAAGGCAAGGGCAGGACCATCAGGAGTCCTTCTTCCTTGTTCCCAGTTTCTCAAAGTACCGACACTTACTCCTATCATCTTTGCAAATTCAACCTGTGTAGCGTTCGCATGTTTTCTGATTGTCTTAATATCAGGGGGAGGGAAAACAAACTTTCTGTTGGGTTCTTTTTCCTTGCGAAGGATTGCCCCACCCTCCTTGATACTCTCCATCAATAATTCAAAATTCTCATTTTTCATGTAAATTCCTCCTTTACCAATGCTGAAAGCTGTTGAAGCTGTTTTTTAGTAAGATTGTCCATTTCATTCTTTGCATAAGCATACAACATCAGACATTTACCATTAGCATGCATATGGTAATAGATGATTCTCGTTCCACCTCGTTTACCTCTATTACTTCCACTCCATCGAATTTTTCGTAAGCCTCCACCACCAGGGATTACAGCGCCTGCATCCGGGATGGAAAGCAAATTCTGCTGCAACTCCCTATAGGATTCATCATCAAGCAATTCTTGTATTTGTTTGGTAAAGATGCTTGTTTCAATGAATTCCATACCAATAATATACGCCAATGACGTATATATGTCAATCCAAATAAGGAACTTCCCATCCGGTCGGAAGAACTCAAGCTAAGAATTTGTGACTAGACCTAACAAATGGCATATGTAGGTTGAAAACTGCTTGTTGACACTTGACTAAAAGGAAGCCTTGAACAGATCCCTGACCAAAATGCGCTCTGATCTGGGATGAGGAAATACTGTTTTTTTCTGCGGAATATGCATGTAAAAGTGTTTTCAGGTACCGATTGAAACAATTGACAACTCCTGTTAGTACTCAATTCCCTAGCCAAGGATTGCTAAGCTAAAATGTACGGAGATGCAGATTTTGCTCATGTAGATTGCCTTGGCTCAGTGCCGCAAGGCTCTTGGGCTTTCCTTGCAGATCATACCAAAGCTAAGCAAAGTAAAAACACAGGATTAAACCAACCAGAAATTTGCTGCAACTACAGATGATCACCTATCAACCATCGACTCCTTCCACAAGGCTGAAGAAGGCCTCACTGCCCTTGATAGGATACTGGCCATGTAGTACCTCAGAATCTTCTGTACTACCCTTGATTATGCAAATTCCCTGATTTACAAGATACTTCTTGGTGAAGAGACTTACATCTGCAATGAAGGCCTCAGGCTCGTCATACTTCTGTAGGATGATACCTCTCATGTGCTTGAGCATCTCGATGGCGTAGCTGCGCACAGGGGTCCAATCCTTGCTCTTATGGAAAAGGATCCAGAAGAAGTGGTTCGCAACATAGTAGGCGAATGTCCTTTCTTTGAAGAACTCGATGAAGGCCCCCTCGATACAGCCCAGCAATCCCACTGAGAAATACTCGTCCTTGTGGTGTCCTTCTGTAAGGGCATTGAATGCATCCAGAGTATTCGGGCCTTGGTCGAGTTGGAAGAGCCCTGACTCTTCAATGCTTTGGGAAAAAGGCCAGAGTGATAGGCTACGGCGTAGAGGCAGACCTTCTATTTCAAACTCCTTATCAGAGGGAGGGACAGTGTAGTAATCGCGTTCACGGACAAACCTAGCCACATCCTCGGGTACAGCCCCCGTTCGTAGGCAAAAATCCTCTTTGTTAAAGGAGACACCCTCATTCCTGGCTAGGGTGTACTCTGCCAGCAGTTGCCCTTTGACCCTTTCTTCCTCTTCAAACTCTGCCATCCACACATCAATGATCGAACCATCATTGATGTGTGGCATTGGATTTGTATTTGGGAGGACCTGGTATGCTTCCTCCTCTTCCAATTGCCACAAGACATCTTCATCCTCATCCTCATCATCGAAGAGGTCTTCTATCATGGTATCGGTGAGGGCGAGGATGATCTCCTTAAAGGGTGACCACGGCAGTTCCTTCTCCATATTCATCAATAGCATGGAAAGGGGAAAGGATAGGGAATAAGAGGGCTTCTTAGGCAGTTTCAGGTTTGGGTATGAACGGGTGAGCAAACGGGAATAGAATAGGTAGGCCTTGTCTGTCCATGCCGTAAGCCACATCTGTCCAGTCTCTAGATCCCGCATCAACTCTCCTTCCATCACAGTGGATTCAGAGAACAGCAATTTCCCATTGGGCAAGTTCCTCATCCCTTCATCAGGTTCCAGAAGGCAGTATTTGATCTGGTTCTCAACTTCTACTGTCTCCCAGGTGCCTCCTAACTCTGTGATGTCAAACTCCTCCAAGGTGAAGGGTTGCCATATCCGTTTGATCTCTTGGCTTGTATCGTGCTGTATTGCAAAAAAGGAGATGGCATCGAGTTTGAAGAACTCGATGTAGTTGTCGTTGATGATGGTCCTAAGGGTTTCTGCATCAAGTGTATCATCACCTATATCATCAAACAGAGCTGTGTAGAAGCGCAGATCAGAGACAGTGAGGGAGTTGAACCGGAGAGTGCCTGCAGTGTGCAGGCACTCTCCGTTGGAGAAGACCAAGGACAGAAAGTGCTTGCCCTTGATACGGGGGTCCGACAACAGGTCAGGGAGCCTTTGGGAGTAGAGCTGGTGCTCTTGTTGGGTCAACAGATCGACGATGGTGAAGAAGTTATCATCGCCTTTCTCCTCAACAAAGAAAAAACTCCAATAAGCGGGGTGCTCGATCATGGAGGTCACCACCTGCTTTGCCCTTGGCAGCATCACTGCCTCATGCTTGTTCTGAAACCGCTTGAGGGCCTTGGCATCAGTGATGATGTTGCTCAGCAGGTAATTCAATGAGCTCGCTTGATAGTACTCAGGGGGATGGGGTCCCCCTTCCCCCTGATCCAGTATTGCCTTGCAAGTCTTCTTGAATGATCTGTTCTCCTTCATCCACTCATATATGAGCAGCCCAATATCCTCATACCCCTGTTCAGAGGCTCTGCAGTGTTGTAGCAAGTGTTTGTTGGTTTCCATACCCATCATACTACAGCAATGGGGCTACAGGGGAAACCAGAAAGATATGACAGCAAGTGGAGATAACAAAACAACAAATATGGCTGTTTCTATTTTTCTCAAGGATTTTAGTGATACTCCAAGGATGGTGATGCTTATGAGAGAGGCCAGAGCCTCACCTTTTCCTATTCGTGTAAACGGGGAGATCTCGGGTTTGTTAAGGAAGTCTCTGTGGTTCCTACCGCCCCGGGTTTTAGGAATCTGGGCAGCCTATGCCTTTTTGATGAGGGAAGTTGCTTGTCTTCCCATGTAGGTCAGAAGGGATCTATGTCAGTTCTATCATTTCAGACTTAGACAACAATATTGACACCAGGATTCTTCTTCTCTGAGATTTCTTTTAAAGATCTAGAAAAGTGGGGCAACTGCTATCGCTTAGATAGCTATGAGGGGTGAAGAGCTACTGAGAGCATCCTCTTTTAGCTGACTAGGAATACCCTGTTCAACGGACTCACCGTGTTAGTCCGTAGAACTACGCACTAATCCCCTGTATTGATTCAAAGTATGCTGTTGAACATGGAGGAACCCATGGAACAGATAGCAGAAAGCACATTCAGCTTTGGAATCGAACCGATCAGCAAACGCACCTACCAACTTTCAGGCAAGTATAAGAAGAAGACCAAAGCCAGATATTGCCGCAAAAGTGGACTGAAATATCGTACAGCCGAAGAAAATACCAAACCTCTTATACTGGTAGGTTTCATCGGCATGCCCTCAGAGCCCATTGGGGTTTCGGAAAAGGGGGTATCACTATGATGGATGTCGGCGATGTTCCAATCTATCTGCGCCCTGGTTTCACCGATGGAAGGAAAGCCATCGACGGGTTGGTGGGAGTCATCCTGGAACAGATGAAGATGGATGTGCTCCAGGGAGGGCTGTTCATATTTTGTTCGAAATCGAAGACTACAATCAAGTGCATTCTCTGGGATGGGACGGGCTTTTGGAATATCCAAAAACGTCTTGTAGGCTTTACCTTCGCATGGCCCCGTGACGAGAAGGAGGTGATGAAGATAACACCCCAGCAGCTGGGCCAGCTCTTGGAGGGGATCGATGTCTTCCGCAAGTTCGTCCCCTGGGCTGACGTCAAGATTTCCTGAAGACATGAATCCAAAATGATAGCCTAATAATATATTTTAAGTACATCTGATGTATTTAAAATACATATTTAGGCTATCAAACAGTGTACAAATGTGCCTTTTTATGGTATCTTTCAACCATGAAATTTGAGGTAAGCCATCAGGACCGGTCGGTCATCATAGCATTGGGTTCAATGCTCAAGAAAAAGCAAGACAACGGGCTTGCTACCCCTCCCATGCTCCTTCCTGATGATAATTTCCTTGCCAAGGCCTCAAATGAAGAGCTTATCGCATTGCTCAAGATGTCAGCTATGGCCGTCAATGAGGTGAACAAGACCAACGATATGCTCAAGATAAAGCTCGGTCTTATCATTTCACTATTGGATGGAACTGCCGATGTGAGGTGCGCCGAGTCTCCCATTGGCGACCTCGACCTGTTCGCAGAAGATCCACAGATAATCGGACAGGATGGTGATAGGCTTCTCCTTGCATCTGATGAGAAGGAAGACGAAGCCAAAACACGTAAGACTTATCCAAAAAAAGGGCTTACCGGGTGTACCCATGTGGTTGAGAAGATATATGCCCTTACCGACGAACAGATCAGGATGATTGAGGATACCGGCTGTATGGTCAGGGTACTTGGCCAGGATGTGAGTGAATTCTATCAGACCATCAGTTCTATGATTCGTTTCAAGGTAATAAAGGTTAAATACGCAGTGAGGGACAAGGATACTGGTGTGGAGAGCATCGTGACAGCGAACGCCCCCGCCCGTTTCCTGCCCAAGACCAAGGTCGGTGATCTTTTCCTTGGGGACTTCTTCCATAAGAAATATGCCATGCATGTCCCCTTCAACAGGTACAGCCAGGTACTCAAGCTTGACGGATGCAACATAAGCAGGCAGGACCTCGACCGCTATCATATGCAGGTTTACGAGAGGCTTGGGAAAATGGAAGACCTGTTCAGGGAAAAGGCAAAGGCCGCCGAGGTCCTGTACATTGACGAAGTCCCGACGGTCACCCAGAAAAGTACCAAGAAGAAGAACTACATATGGGTATTCAATTCCGATGAATTTGCCTGGTACCGGTACTTTCCGGGACGGGCGGGAGCAGATCCCCTCAGATATTTCCAGGATTACACCGGATTCTGCATGACCGATGCATATGCGGCCTATCCTGCACACCTTCATGCAGCGACTCTGTGCGCCTGTATCGTACATTGTCGCAGGCGGTACGTCGACTATCGGAGGGTTACCGGTTCCGAGGCTGCCGTAAAGTTCCCCCTGGATTGTTTCGGCACCATTTACCATGAGGATGGTATTCTCAGGGACAAGCTCAAGGCTGGAGAGATTACTGAAGAACAGTTCCTTGAGGATAGGAACGCCAAATGCCTTCCTATCCTTGCAGATCTGAAGGTATGGTGTGACAACTGTGCAATGATTGGCTATGGGAGAAACACCCTTCTTGAGAGGGCTGTAAGATACACCCTGAACAACTGGAAACATATGGAGAATATCTTTCTTTCTGCCAAGACAGATCTTGACAACAATAGGTCTGAAAGACTCGTAAAAGTCGTAAAACTTGGCTCTAAGAACTGGGTTACCCATGGCACCGAGGAAGGGGCCAGGGCAACCTCGCTGATGTACAGCCTCGTCGAGACCGCCAAACTGTACGGCCTCAACCCCCGTGACTACCTGTCCTACGTATTCATGAAGGGAGCGGTTTCCGCAAGCTGGGAGATAGGAAGGGACATGCTTGAACCTCTCATGCCATGGAATGTAACCAAGGATGACCTTTCCCTCGTCACCGAGCAATACCGGTTCATTGCCAACAATATGATCCCCATCGAAGAGTATGAGGCCAGACAGGCTGAAATACAGTCCCAATAGGGCTGTACTACATTCACTATGAGTTGATTTTCGCAATGATAGCATCCTGGTCCTCCATGGATGCTATCTTATAATACCCTCATTAATACTATCAGTGCGTAGTTCTACGGACTAACACGACTCACCCTGAAGGGTATCCATACAAAGTTTTCACCGAAGGATCACGGTTTATCAAAGCAAGAGGTTATGAAAGCGACAATTTCGAGCTCTGGCAAGTCAAAGTTTCTGGCCTTCCATGGACAAAAAAGAAATATGCGCAAAACTATTTTCAATCACAAATCCAATAGGCATCTTCTGTCCAATTATCAGGGAATCCCATTCTCTTTGTATCAATTCCATATTCAAGGATTAGATTCACTAAATCTTTTTTCCATGAATTTTTTGGACATATATTGGATAGTAAATAGTCAACAATTAGTAACGTATTATAAATTCTTCGTTCATTTCTTGGATCATCTTCTCTAGGCTCTTGTAATTGAGAAAGCCATCGAGATCCAATATCTTGCCTAATGTTTTTTGATTCTTTCGGGGTTTTTACAAATCTGCGATTCCATAATCGAGCATGATGAGCACATAGATTTCTAACACTATATAAGTGGTCAAGCCATGAATCAAGAATTTGTGGCTCAATCCCATAGACCCTACTAATTTGCTTTTTTAAAGTTGAATCTTTGAGTTTTTTATAGAAAACTACAGTTTTGCCAAAAGATAAAAGTTCTGTAAGTGCCCAAATTGGAAAGATTTCTAAGCCATAACATGACCGTAGATGCGTTGCAAATTGCTTGCCAGACTCTCTACAAATCTTCTTCAATGCATCATGATTTTCATCCCAAGTTGTTTCATCAAAATAAAAATATTCCCTTTTAAAGGGGAATCCACCATACTTATGAGCTAAAAAATAAGTAAACTGCGTTCTAAAAGATACCTCAATACGTTCAAGACCCCGAAGAATATGAGCTCTCAACTTACGGTCAAAAGAATAGTCTCTCCATATATTACTAAAATTGGTATCTGCCAAGAATCGATGGTCTTGCTCTTTAGAATCATAATATGTAAACCAATACGCTTCAAGCCTATAGTAATTTATATGTTGAAGTAGAAAGAAGGCTGTATCCTTATCTGCAAAGAGCATTCCACGTGATTCAAGTTTTTCTATTTGTTCCCTAAAAGAAGATGGCTTTTTATTAAAAGTCTTGAAAGTCTGAGAATATTCACGATTAGCGTCATCATTAAAATAATTCATACTCTCCACAAATGAGGAGCCCGCCTATGTGAGGGATCGTACTACTACGTCTAACCTTGGCGGGCATTGATGAATACAGTGTAGTACGCGTATGAATTTATGTCAATCAAAAAAAATACAGCAGACGACAACCAAAAAAAATACAGCAGACGACAACCACTGGCCTAGCTACGCACTGCGAGCCTATTGCTGATTACGAATCTTGAAAAAAAGTATTGAGGCTACTTCCTTTTGCTTGATGGTTGCCTTCAGTAACAACAAGAATCGTTCTGACTGGAGGAATTCTCTTTGATTGATTGCCACCTTCTACTCTCTCTTCTGGGATCCCTTTTGCTTGAATACCATTCGCTTGAATATGGGTTTTGCACCAAACCTATTGGCTTCATAGAGTTTTTTTCTGGATACATCTTTTCTAATCCCTACATAATCAGTAATGCTGTTGAACTCGGTCGATCCTTGGGAATCCTTAATGGCAAACCAAACCTCATCGTCCCGCAATAGTTCTGAATCCATCAGATCTAGAACATGCGTTGTAAACAATAGTTGTGAGGTATGCCCCTGCTCAAGGAATGTCTCAATATAATATTCCAGTAGTTCTTCATGGTGGGAACAGCCAATTTCATCAATGAGAAACATCCCTTGATTATGCACAGAATCATATAGGGGTAAGATGAGCTCCATAAACCTCTGAGTCCCTGCTGATTCCCTACCAATTGGCAAGGTATAACTATTCCCGTTGAATCCATGCACTATTTGGGCAGTCCAGCGCTTAAAGTCCATCCCCTCAGCTTGCATGGACTCGATAGACTCTTGAGTAAGCATGGACAAGAAATCCTGAGGTACATCTGATGATTCCACAACGATATCTTGTATGTTATTAAAATTTGCATTGGATAGCAGACTTAGAAATTCTGACTTCATTTCAGGATTTTCTGAAATCAATTTGAGAACTCGTTGCATAAGAGAGCCTGAATCTGGAGAAATAAGAGAACTTGTCATCCTATCTAAACTTCGGTAGACCTTTGAAAGCAATGGATGGTCAAGTTTGGCGCCAACATTAAGCAATGCGACATTGTGTTTTGTCATCTCTGCAATTTGTTTCTTTTCCCCTTTGATACTGGTTCCCCATTTTACTTCCCCATCAGATCCACGGCTAAAAATCAGTTTTTTCTGAGTCGTCTCATACCAGTGGAGTGATTCACTTGTTACTTGTTTCTTTGTCATTGAAATGGAGTACACATACCGATGTCCATCTACATAGAATTTAATCTCAAAAGAACTTGGCTCATTGGGAGTGTTTGGATCGAAATGAAACGGTTCTACAGAAATAGACGAGTTAGGTTTGAGAGTCGTAAATCCATCCAGTATGAAATGCATGAACATGTCAAAAGCTTCGAGAAGGTTTGTTTTTCCAGAAGCATTGGCTCCATAGACACAAGCCAACCGGAGAATTTTAGTTGTATCAGGCATTTCTACCCAATGTCGCGATGGCTCTGTATCCTTGATTGCAACTTCAAAACTTAGAGTTTGAGTTTTCTTGATGGAAAGTATGTTAGTAAGGGAGAATTCTTGAATCATGTTTGCTTCCTCCTGTCTGACTAAGATGATTGGATACGAAAATAGTATATGACTAACGAAAAGAGTAATCTATAAAAATATGATACATATATACATTTTAAGTAAAATTAACAAAAATCTACAAATATTAGAAGAATAGAATCATTACAAATAGAAATTCTAATAAAATTAGGTTACCTTTATTGGCCCCCATCCCTCTCAATAATTCAGTAGGCTTGAGAACTCATCACTGATGAGGTAGATACCAGTAGTAACCTCATCTTGCTTAGGTAGGGCCTTCTGTGAGCAAATTCCCCGGGTTGTGAGCCTTTTCTTGGTGAAGAGGCTGAAGTCTGCTATGAAGTCTTCAGCTGTGAAATAGTTCATCAGGATAAAAGAGATAATCAGCTTGAGCAACTCAATGGCAAAGCCACGAACAGTGATCCAATCTTTGCCTGTATGGAAGAGAATCCAAAAGAAGGGTAGTAGAGATGTTACCAACAGGGCTCCTGTTGGCTTTGGAATACGAGAGCCCCCCATTATACCATCTGGCACTAGTAGCTTCCAGGGAGATATCCTATTTCCTACATGGATAGAAATAAAGAGAATGTGCAGTCTTTTCCCTGCCAGAATCCTTGAAATAGCGAATTCCAAGAAACCCTTCCTTGTTAAGTTTGTTGTTATCACTTATGATTAATTTTAGTGGAGAATTCCTAATGTGTAATGAAAATGATGTTGAAGAAGAAGCTCTGTATGAAGGTTCTTCAAGTGCTAAAATCAACAAGCCTTTCAACCCCCTTGATGTAGATATTATATTTCAACCATTAGTCCTGAGTACTGTGTTTGAACGGCTCAGGCATGATGAAATTGAATTAACTCCCGACTTTCAACGCAACCCTAATGTATGGGATGACGTTAGGCAGAGTAGACTCATTGAGTCCTTGATCATCAGAATTCCCCTTCCCACCTTTTATTTTGACGGTTCCGATGAGGACAAATGGATTGTTGTTGATGGATTACAACGATTATGGGCTATGAAACGTTTTATAGTCGAGCCATCTGGCAGCGAAAATACATTGAAGTTGAAAAACTTGGAGTACCTTACTGAGTATGACGGGTTATATTTTGAAGAACTTCCCAGGGATATCCAGCGGAGAATAAAAGAACAGACAATACTTGCCTACCTGATACGAAAAGGCACCCCTGATAAGATACGAAACAGCATTTTTGAACGAATAAATACCGGAGGTATGGCCCTGACCCCTGCAGAAATAAAAAATTCTGTCTATAGAGGGCAAGCAGCCGAACTCTTAAAAGAATTGGCCAAATATGAATCCTTCTTGAAGGCTACCCGTAGGCGTATATCCTCGGTACGAATGCTCGACAGGGAATTCGTCAATCGGTTCTTGTCCTTTTATATTCTTTCCATCGATGCATATAAAGGAAATCTGGAAGAATTTCTCTGTGACGGCCTCGATACAATTAAAACTGCCAAGACTCCAATCCTTGACGAATATCGAGGAGCCTTTATGCAAGCAATGAATTTATCGTGTTCTCTTTTTGGCGAGATTGCCTTCAGAAAACCGTTTAACCGAGAAAAACAGGAAAAACAAGGCAAACAAGGCTTTGGTCCAATTAACAAACCGTTGTTCGAATGTGTTTCTGTGAACCTTGCGCTTCTTTCCCCCAAACAAGCTGAACTCTTAGTTGTCAGGAAATCGTTATTCCTAGATGCATACTTGCAACTATTTAAAGATCCTGAATTTCTTCAAAGCATATCTAGTGCAACAGGACACGAAAAAAATGCTAAAATCAGGCATTTGAAATGTAAAACTCTCCTAGAGAAGGTCCTAGCATGATTACATATATCCAAATTGAGAATTTCAAATCCTTGAAAAAGATTGGCCTTAGGACAAGCACCCTAAATTTGTTTTTTGGGATGAATGGAATGGGTAAGTCCTCTGTTCTGCAAAGCCTTTTATTGCTTCGTCAAAGTTACCTTGCAAACAAGGGTTCTTTCGAAGCCCTTCTTTCTAATGGAGACCTTATCAGCCTTGGTTCCCAGAAAGACATTCTTTTCCAGAAGGCCGATGAGCATGCCAAGATTCGATTTTTTCTTTCGTTCTTTGGGGGGAAGGAACTTGACCTGCGGTATAGCTATGATTTGAAGAATAGTGATTCTGACAGCCTCGTACTAGCACAAGATTCCATAGGGTACAAAGATCCTATGCCGAACAGCATTGCTTTGTTCAGTCAGGAGCAAGCCTTTTTTTATCTAGGAGCAGAACATATTGGTCCTAAGAAATCGTATGAGACAGCAGGCTGGAAAAACAACATAGGTATAGCAGGCGAGTATGCGCCGCTCTACCTTGCAAAAAATGGTTCCAAGAAAATATCTCCAAACATGTGCAGCACAAAGGCTAAGTCCGATACGCTTTTCGATCAGGTCTCAGCCTGGATGTCAGAGATTTCTCCCGGAGTGAGGATCAAAGCAGAACTCTTCAGTAATTTGGAACGGGTAAAACTCTCCATGAGGTATGAGAACAACAGGGATTTGACAGATGATTTCTCACCAGTGAATGTTGGATTTGGCATACCATATGTTTTGCCAATCATTATAACGCTACTGATAGCAAAAGAGGGAGATTTGGTCCTGCTTGAGAACCCTGAATCCCATTTACATCCAAGAGGGCAGAGCGAACTTGCAAAAATCATCGCATTGGCAGCAAATAACGGGGTTCAAGTTTTCTGCGAATCCCATAGCGACCATATTATCAATGGCATTCGTGTTGCTGTTAAAGATCACATACTCGCCTCTGACAAGTTGGGAGTATTCTATTTTTCAAAGAGCGATAACCTGGAAACACAAGTAACTGTCGTTGACATCGATGATAAAGGTGAATTAGACACCTATCCTGAAGGGCTCCTTGATGAGTGGGGAAATCTAATGTCTCAGCTACTATAGGATGCAGTGATGGAACTCTATTTCAACGAACTGTCGCTCGATAGTTCACTACCAGTGGAATATGCTTATATAATCAATCTGAAGGAAGTCTATAGGCGGAGCAAGCTAGAAGGCTTCTCTGTATGCAGGTTTTCAGTTTCCGATAGAAAAGCCATTTTTGAGTATCTCCAAAGCAATCCGAGACTGCAGAACATACGGAGCATCATGAATTTTGCCTATGCATTTTTTGCCTCTCCCTATGAAAAACCCCTTTCTGACTTGGAAGAAACCCAATTTATGGAAAACAGCTGGAGTTATCAGGGGGAACCATGCGGAGGGCTCGCTTGGGCTTGTATTTATGATACGCTTTCTCTGAGTATTGCTTCAGAAAATTGGCTTTCACCAAGCATAACCATTCTGCGTGGCAGTGATCAAGCAAGTGTTCACCACGTAAGCATGGGGAACCATTTTGATGATCATCATGATTGGCTGGGAGCAAAAAAAGAGGTTTCCCTTGTTCCCTGTCCTATCGCTGTTGAAGATAAACATATTCTGCTTCGGGATGATCATGGACAGAATATCTTGTATGCATTGGCTATCAAGATAGTAAGGAATCCGTACGTTGTTGGCGTAGTTAATTCCTTGCCGTTCAATCCACATTGTCATAGGTTCATCAAGAGTGTAAAACCAAATGGCATTGTTGAAATCGTACTAATTTGGACTGATTCTGGAATAGGTCTCGTTGTGCAGACCACAGGCAGAAATCTTCGTGAAACGCAGAAAATTGCAGAACACCTTGAAGAGGAATTTGGATATCGCTGAGCCCTGTTGTGCCATTGATTGGTATCACCCAACTGTTTCATCCCCTTACCTACACAGGGTAAGGTGAAGAAAGAGAAGTCCCCTATCACCCATTAACCCCTTCCACCAAGCTATAGAAGGCATGACTGCCCTTTATTGTATCGATACCGCCCTTTTTTTATCCCCGTTGCCTTAAGAAGGGGAGCGGGTGAACTGTGGCCTTTGCTGCAGAGTCTCCTCATAGTGAATTTGCTGAACGCCTTAGCTTCAGGATAGCCCTGCATTATGGGTTCTCTCTTGGCTTTGCAGCCTTAGTTTTAGGTAGTGATCATGCATCCAGCAGAAATTCGATGATATTCCTTTGCCGTATTCCTTTACGATTGAAGCTCATAAGCGAGTCAGTGGAGAGGACAATCTTTTCATAGTTGTCGTCGATCGCTTCAAGGGGGGAGAATTCTCGTTGTGTATTGTCCTCGGTCAAGATGTAGCACACCTGAATATAGAGTCGCTCATTGGTCTTGGTAGCAACAAAGTCAACTTCACAGGTTCCTTGCTTTCCAATGGTTACGGTCCACCCTCTACGAAGCAGTTCCAGATACACTACATTCTCCAGCAGGCCACCAATATCATTGTCACGATAGCCCATAGTTGCATGACGAAGGCCCAAGTCGGAGACAAAGTATTTCTCCTGGGTCTGAAGTAGTCGTCTGGCTTTGATGTCAAATCGCCCTACCTTGTGGATGAGGAATGCACTCTCCAGTGCACTGATGTAGGTATATACCGTTTCAGTGCTCAGCTTCCTTCCCTGATTTTTCAGGAAATCAGAAATAGTCTTGGCTGAGAATGTATTGCCGATATTGTCCATCAGGTACAGGATCACCCTCTCAAGCAGGTCGATATCACGGATATTGTTCCGTTTGACCACATCCTTCAAAAGGACAGAGTTGAATACATCAGTCAGATACTGGAACAGTACTGGCTCATCCCATTTCATCTCATGTATCCCAGGAAGTCCTCCATACCGGAGAAAATTTGAGAAGTGCTGCTGTTGGCTCAGGAGACCCATATCTTCAGTAGCCTGTGCAAAGGCAATATACTCACTGAAGGAAAGAGGGTAGATTTGGATTTCCACATAACGCCCCGACAACAAGGTTGCCAGTTCTCCTGAAAGAAGCCTTGCATTGGAAGCTGTGATGTAGATGTCGCAGTCACAGTCCACTCTGATAGAGTTGACCACCTTCTCCCATGATTCGACTTCCTGAATCTCATCGATGAACAGGTACAGCTTACCTTTCGCAGCCTTGGCGGCATCTCTGATAGCCTTGTACAATACCTTGTAGTCCTTCAGATCTTCATACTGCAATGATTCGAAGTTGACCGAGAATATTTGCTTCTCTAGCACTCCACGCTTGATCAGTTCTTCCTTGGATAGTTCCAGAAGGACGCTTTTCCCACATCTTCTCATTCCTGTGATCACCTTCACGACGGGTGTGTCCATGAAGGAGTGGATTTTCTTCATATATGTCTCACGTACGATCAAAAGGATCACCTCCTATAAAGGTTCTCTTATAGTAGGATAAGTATGACTAAAATACAAAAGTTTCTCGTATAAAAGAAATAAAAGTAACAAAAGTATGATTATCATCTCATACAGGTAAAAATATCAAACTATGAGGCTATGCGAATTATCACCTTGGTAGTGGATGATATATCCATCAAGATCATGTGATGGTGTTCTTACGTGGCTTTCATCGCCCAATGAACTCTTCAGGCTTACCTCTCCTGCCTTTGGTTGAAATTATGCAGGGCACTGCTACATGGTGATGACCCAGTGGAGTAGAAAGGCAGATAGAGCGCAAGCACAAGAGAATCTTCCCTATCAGCCATTAACCCCTTCCACCAAGCTAGTGAACGCATCACTGCCCTTGATGAGGTACATACCAGTAATAACCTAATCTTGCTTAGGCCGGGCCTTCAGTGAGCAAATTCCCCGGGTAGAGAGAGATTTTCTGACGAAGAGGCTGAATTCCTGGATGAACGCTTCAGCATCCGGATACCTCTGGCCAATGGGGTAGGGGAACAGCTTCAGTGCCTCGATAGCGTAGCTACGCAAAGGAAGCCACTCCCTGCCTTTGTAGAAGAGGATTCAGAAGAAGTAGTTGGTGAGCTGGTGGGAGAGAGTCTTGTCGTCAAAGAAGTCAATGAACAGGTCTTCAATGAAAACTATCAAGCCCTCTGCAAAATAGTCGTTATTGTACTGGCCTACTGTAAGGGCATTGAAAGCTGCCAGTGTATTTGGTCTTTCATCGAATACAAATAGCTCTGATGCTACCAAGGTTTTGTGGAAGAACCTCTTTAGTGCTTGAAGGAAAGCTGGCCATCCTGATAGCTCAAAGGCTTTATCCTCTGGTGGTACGGTGTAGGGATCCATCTCAAGGATGAAGCTTGCAACCTTTTCTGGCAAAGCTCCCGCACCAGAGAGGAACTTTTCCCTGTCAACAGGTAAAATCAAGTCTTTCTAATTGCTAACAAGAAGAACCGAAAATAAAGTCTTTCCATGTTGACAGTGAAAGTAACATGTGATATAAATATTGTGAGTTCAGTTAACAATATTAATAATTATAATTAATTTGTTACTTTAATTAACAGGAGGTGTGAATGGAGTTTGATATTAATACAAGTGAAATGATAGGGGTTTATGAAATTGCAAAGATTGCTGGAGTAACGGCTTCAGCAATTGCAAATTGGAGAAAAAGATTTGAAGATTTTCCAAAACCTATAAAAGTATTGAAAGCAGGTCCAGTATTTTCTGAGAGTCAAATTAAATCATGGTTAGGGAGGAAAGGTAAAATCATGGGTGTAAATATTATTTCAACGATTAATCTTAAAGGGGGAGTTGCCAAAACAACTACTACCGTGGGGTTGGCTCAGATTCTTTCAGGAACTTTTAATAAAAAAGTTCTTGTGATTGATTTGGATCCACAAACAAATGCAACTACTATGTTGATAGGCGAAGATAGGTGGGAAGAGTTGAATAAAAATGGTAATACATTGGCAACTCTTTTTAAGGATGCTATAGAGCAAACCCAAAATTTCAACTTAGAAAAAACATTGCAAAAAAATGTTTCAAATATTGACGATGTTAAACATGTAGATTTACTACCTTCAAGTATAGACTTGATTGATCTACAAGATAGACTGATTACGATGCCTGCTGGAAAATTTTATGCGAATAAACCAATAGAAATCCTCATGAAAGAAGTTAGGAATATTCAGGATAATTATGATTATATTTTGATAGATTGTCCTCCTAATTTAGGACTTATTACTCTCAATGGATTGAGAATTTCATCGGGATATATTATTCCAACAATACCTGACGTTCTTTCAACTTATGGTATTCCACAGATTATTTCAAGAGTGAATGAATTCAGCAAAGATATTGGTGCTCATATACAGCCGATAGGTATACTTGCTACAAAAGTTAGGGGGCAATCCTCTTTACATATGCGGACTGTGGAAGAATTACGAAAAGAAAAAGATGCACATTTTTTCAGTACAATCTTTTATGAAAATAATCAGATGGGTGAAGCTGCTGAATATATCAACGTAAGCACATTACGCCAAAAATGGGGATACCAGGGACAATATATTCGGTTTGAAGAATTTGCAAATGAAATTTTAACAGAATACAATGATAATGAGTAATATTAATATGAAAAATTCGAGTAAAGCAAAACTGCAAAAACTTTTTGATTGTATTATCGACGAGATGATTAAAAATGATGAATTTAACGAGAAAATATCGGTGATATTAAGTGGAGACTTGAAAGTTAGCTTAAAACAAGGCAAAAAAGGAGGAAACAAACGAAATGCTGCTATTCTGAACCCAGTTGAGCTAGCAATGAACAATGATTTATCACTAAAAGACAAGTTGGATGACCTTACCATTGAACAGCTAAAGGATATTATTGCTGAATACGGCATGGATAATGCGAGATTGGCAATGAAATGGAGAAATGAGGAAAAGCTTATTCAATTGATTCTAGAAACGGCACAAAGGCGAAGTACTAAAGGTGATGCATTTAGGGATAATTAGAATTTCACAAGCAACCAGAAGTACAATGTACGCGAGGCTGTATTCATTAGGAACCCACAAAGATGAAGCATAGGAGCCCTACCGCTACTACGGTAAGGCTCTTGTACTTCCATCCTTAAAAAGGAGTTCTTATCACCCATTCACCCCTTCCACCAAGCTATAGAACGCATCACTGCCCTTGATGAGGTACAGACCTGTTTCTGCCTCACCTGCCTTTGGCCGGGCCTTCAGTGAGCAAATTCCCCGGGTGCAGAGTATCTTCCTGGTGAACTGGCTAATGGCTTCTATAAAAGCCTTAGCATCAGGATAGCCCTGCATTATGGGAGCTCTCTTGGCTTTGCAGCCTTAGTTTCTGGTAGAGATCATGCATCCAGCAGGAATTCGATGATGTTCCTTTGCCGTATGCCATTACGATTGAAGCTCATCAGTGAGTCCGTCGAGACAACGATTTTTTCATAGTTGTCCTTTATCGCCTCGAGGGGGGAGAATTCTCGTTGTGTATTGTCCTCTGTCAAGATAGAGCATATTTGGATATACAGTCTCTCATTGGTCCTTGTGGCTACGATGTCAACCTCACAGGAACCTTGTTTTTTGTACAAGAAGACAGGGGTCCTGTTCTTACTCTTGTCATGCTTGCACTTCTTTCTGGTTTTGGTCATAAGAATGTGCTTTTGCATCAAGAGATAGGGAAGCAGCGGTCATCGACGAGATTGAGTTGGATTTCAGCTTTCTGAATGATTAGATCCATATCCAAGCCCCATATCAAATCCTCTGCTCGTTCTCCTTCGTGATAGGCCTTCTTACAATCTCTGAAAAATTGTTTTACCGTAGTCTTGCCATTACCTACTCGTGGGATGGTCTGATTCGGAACTCCCAGATATGTGCAGATACCCTCCATATCGAAGAGAAATAGATCTTCGATCATTGCTCGCGCAGCTAGATCAATAATCTCGACGTTTCTGGCTTTCAGCTTGTTCCGTAGTATGAGCCAATCGCCTTCATAAAATTTTGTAATATCTGCAAGATGAGAATCGGTGTCATAGCATAGAAAGACAGTCCATTTGATCCGAGGGTATTCCTTTTTGCAGGAATTGTTAAACCAATCTGCTGCATGTGTTATCTGAGTTATTGTATTCACAGAATGCATGCGGATTATCACAGAAGTGTGTATGGACGTTGAAATGGAAACAAATTCGTTGACATCTTCATCAAATGTGCTCGAGTATGAGTGTCCTGGATGCTTCCCACTGAAATAGCTGAGTAGTATCTCGTAGAACGTTTGCTCTGTCCTTCCTTCGAATATGAATGCAACTCCATTGGAATAGCTATGCTTCATGCACGATCAACTTTGATGAATTTCTTGAGAATGTAAGAGGACTTTAGATCAAAAGACATCAAGTCGAACAGATACTCTCCCACGGAGAGTCCAAGAGCATGGGAGGTAGTACGTAAAGACTTTGCCTTGCTTTTGGCAATGTGCCCAAAGGAGGCGATTCCATTATCATCAGGAACACCAATATAAACCCGTTCCAATTTCAGATACTGGACCAGATAAGGAGAATGGCTCGTAATGAGGAGTACTGTAGACCCAAGGTGTTCATTGAGTATCTCCAAAGTCTGTTTCAAAAGCCTTGGATGGATACTGGTTTCCAGTTCCTCAATACCAATCATGTGGATAGCCGAGTTGCTACTGAAGAGGATGGTCATGATCCAGAACAGTCGTTTGGCCCCTGCAGACAACATGGTGATATCCATAGGTTGATCTATATGCTTGACCGTCACAAAAATCTTATAGATTTCGTTTTTCCAGGTGAAGGGGGGATCCTCCGATACACTGCTTGCACCCATCTCCCTATCTTTCATAGAAAACACCTTTGTATCTTCCCGATGAGATTCGAATGTAGCCTTAAGCACCTCAACATTAGTTATCTCAGGAAATAGCGCTGTAATAGACTCCTTGAACAGTTCATATCTCTCCGGGTTTGTACTCTTAAGAGTATTGAGCAGCTTCGGAATATCACTGGTATATGAGAGGGGGGAATTCGTCGCATCCACTTCAAAGGGAACAGGCAGATATTGCCTATCCATGTCTAAGGATGCGCATGTCTTGAATGAAAGCTGTTTGATCTGCTTGAGTACAGGAGCATATGCAATGTCCTCAACGGAAGACAACGTATCGATGGCCAGCTGGAACTCACTGAGCACGATATTCCTAAACGCATTTGTGCTCTTGGCTTTCCTGTAGCGCCCCTCATCACGTTTCAGATACCTGGTATATTTGACGCTCTCAGTTTCTCTCATTTCTAACCATTCATCAACAATCCGTTGTCCTGCTGTATCATCGCGCAACCAAGCGAATGAGAATCCATACCGGACATATTGGTACTCGCCTAGTGAAGGGTCATGGAACTCAATCTCAAAGAAGAATGGATCATCTGCAGAAATGGGATTCAAGGGAATCCCTTTCTGCCAAGCGGTCATCTTCATACGGCTTTTTTCTCCGGCACTCAAGAAATCCAAGGCAAAGTTGATTCCTTGAAGGAAGTTGGATTTTCCATAATTGTTCGGTGAGACCAGCGCAGTTATGCGTTCAACCTCGATTTTTGTTACTTTGAGATTTTTGAATCCACCGATAGATATGCTTTGTATTTTCATTCGCAATCTCACTTATGTATTATATTCAACTATTACGTGTAGTATAATACCAATAATCAGATAAATCAAAGGTTATATGTATCAAGTTGCACTTATTAATGAATCTTGATATTTATTGCTATTAGCAATTACTAGAAGAGAAACTCCTGCGATTGGAGGAATACTCGTGGAGGGGAGGCTTTTTTGTACATGATGGTTTCTGGTTTTCTAATCAGCACTACATAACGCATACACTTCTTCCAAGGAAGCCAAGAACCAGGATGAGGCGTTCAAGTGTATGACGGTCTCTGCTGCAGAGGGTCTTTTTGGTGAATCTGCTTAACACATCTAAGAGATCCAAAGTATCAGAATAGACCTGCAGTATGGGATAGAGGATCAGCTTGAGCATCCCTACTGCATAGCTCTTCACTGGGATTCAATTCTTGCCCTTGTGGTTGCCAGTGAAAGATGCGAATCAAGAGAGAGGGCACAAGAGCCCTACCGCTAGGCGGCAAGGCTCTTATGCTCTGTCATAGGAAGCCCTCAAAAGAAATAAAGAGAGACCAGAAAACAATCTTCCCTATCAGCCATTCACCCCCTCCACCAAGCTATAGAAGGCATCACTACCCTTGATGAGGAAGGTGCCCTTCCGTACCTCTGTTGCCTTTGGACGACTCTTCAGTGAACAGATCCCCCGGGTAGAGAGAGATTTTCTGATGAAAATGCAGAAATCTTCGATGAACGCTTCAGCATCAGGATACCTTTGCCCAATAGGATAGGGGAACAGCTTCAGCATCTCGATAGCATAGCTACGAAGAGGAAGCCACTCCTTCCCCTTGTGGAAGAGAATCCAGAAGAAGGTGTTTTCAAGGGTACAGACGAAGTCGTACTCGTCAAAAGCTTCGATAAACAGCCGTTCGATGAATTCGAGTACCCCCAATTGGAAGATTTCATCCTTGTACAGGCCTCCAGTCAGCGAGTCAAAGGCTGTCAGGGTATTTGGCCTCTGATCGAATACAAATAGGGCAGATCGATCAAGGCTGTTGGAGAAGAGCCTTCGTGTTACCGGTGGTGGCACTGGCCACCCTGATAGCTCAAAGGCCTTGTCCTCAGGGGGTACCTCATAGTCAGGGGCATTTCTTTGCAATACGCCCTGCAATGACCCTATGATGCTTTCAATCTCATCGAGGGGCATACCTGTTTTCTTGCTGTAAGCCTGTGCATCAAAAGGCTTACCTGTGTTCTGTGCCTGCATATAGACTTGCAAGAACTTGTTCACCCTAGCCAAGTCATCACTTTCAGCCTCTCTGCTGGTTTCCTCGTGTTGTTTGATCGCTTTGAATGGGGACCAGGGAAGGTCCACATCCATGCGATCAAGCAGCGAGTACAGTACCATCGAGATGGCCACCTCCGGCTCGGGTGGTAACGATAGCTCTGGATAGGAACGCTGCAAGAGAGAGGCGATGATGGAGTACGAAGCAAGGGCGCTGGAGGCGATGGCCATCGAGCCTGTCTTGGTATTCCGATAGACAGTGAAGCCCATGGTGGGGAAGTCCGTCTCAAGCAGCTCCCCATAGGGGACATCCATCATGGAGGCTTCAGGTTCCTGGAGGGTATAGCTTGTCTCATCACCCTTTTCCGCTATGATCCAATGCCCTCCAAGGGTATCGATGGAGAAATTATCCAAGGTGAACGTTTGCCAGGTGTACAGAATCAGTTCCCCTCGGTGCATTACCACTGGTGAGGTTGAGATTTCATCGAGGGTGAAGAACTTGGTGTAGTGCTTGTTGATGATACTGTTCAGATCTGCCTCTGGTCTAAACAGATTGCAGTAGAACAGGAAGTCTGAAACCCTCAGGGAGTTGTACCTGAGAATTCCTACTGTCTGCAGACACTCGCCATTGGGGAGCATCATCCAGAGGTAGTGCTTGCCACGTGCACTTGGTGTTTTTTGCATATCACAGATGCCAGGGGAGTACAGCAGGTGTTCCTCTCCGCTCAAGAGGTCCCTGATGGTGAGGAAGTCACCCTCCAGCCTCTCCTTGATGGAGAAGTAACACCAGAAACCGGGGTGTTCGCCCCAGTGGGCGAGGACCTCCTTCCCTCTGGAGCGCAATACAGGATCATGGTCCTTGGCCAGTTTCTGTACTGCCTTGCTGTCAGTGAGGATCAGGGACAGGAGGTAGTTGCCTGTACTCATGCCGCCATACCCTGCAGGAAAGCGAGCATCATTGGTATAGGCCATCAGGGCCTTGATATCCTTTTGTAGGCTTTTGTTCTCTCTTCCCCAGTCCATTATCAAAGACTCGATCTCGGTAAACCCAGCATTGTAGGTTACGCATAGCTTTTTGATGTCTGTGTAGTTCATATCCACATTCTATAGGAGATAGGGGGAATGACAAGCAGGAAAACCCATAAAGGCCTAATTACGATCTAACTACAGATGTACATGAGTTGGGGGTAGGATAAAAACACAAATAAAAAGTATATTGCTCGTTAAGTTCAATAATAATTGACAAATCTAGCATATCATCCTACTATTAAGAAACCAATGGGAGGCATTATGCTCATTAACTTTACAGTCTCAAACTTCAAATCGATCAAAGACGAAATACTGTTTAACATGGCTCCAGCAAAACGCTTGCAGACAATGAAAGACCATGTGTTGGTTGCCAATACCAAGAAGCAGGCTGAAGCTATGCCTGTAGGTGCGATCTATGGTGCAAATGGAAGCGGAAAAACCAATTTTATAGAAGCAATATCTTTTATGAAAGAACGAATAAAAAATGATGATGTGATACCAGCAATTCCCTTTCGATTGGCTGATGATGATCAAGAGAAGTTGCCCTCTACATTTTCAGTGTTGTTCTCATTTCAGAAAGTGGTATACGGATATGGATTCTCAGTTCAGGGACGAGTAGTCACACAAGAGTGGTTGTCAGCTTATTTCTCTGCTAAAGAGACAATGCTGTTTGAGCGTTACTTGGAAGATGGAAAGCCTCAGATTGACTTTGGGCAGAAACTCATATCCAGCACGAAGGGAGGGAAGTCTTTTCTGGGCTTTATATTCCAAGGTATGCAAGAGGATCAGCTTTTCTTGCGTGAGGCTGTAAAGCGTGATGTCTCGTTGTTACAACCAGTCGAAAAGTGGTTCAGTGAACATGTCTTTGTTCTTGACCCTTCAAGTCGGGCTATTGCTTTAGAGGTTATACTCCAGAGACAACCACAAACCTTGCAACACATGAATGACCAATTACTTGAAATGGGTATGCATCTGGAAAAATTGGAGACAAAAGAAAAGAAATTCAACTTTGATCAATATGCCAGCCAGCTTGACGAGAAGGATGCGGAAAGTTTTCGAAACTCTTTAGAAGAGATGCAAGAGGATGACATTATTGAACTTTCAATAACACGTTTTGGACGTCCCCAATGTGTTCAGAAAAAGAATAATGAGTTGTATTTGACAACTCTTGAAATTTGTCATGAGAGACAGGATGGAACACATGTTAGCTTTGATATTTCAACGGCTTCCAATGGGTTCATGCGGATGTTAGATCTTCTTCCTGCACTTGCTTTTGCTAAAAATGAAGACACGCTAATTGTTGTAGATGAAATTGAAAGTAGTCTTCATACTTTGTTGTCGCAATATTTTATCAAGGCCTTCATAGAAACTGTTACGAGAAGTCAGAATGGCAGCCAATTGGTTTTTAGTACCCATGACACTAATTTGCTTGATAGTGATCTTCTCCGTAGTGATGAGATTTGGTTTATGGAGAAAGATTCCTGTTCTTCAAGTCAACTTTGTAATCTTGTTGAATTTATTCTATCAACTGGCTTGAACTATGAGAAAGGATATTTAGCTGGGCGGTTTGGGGCAATTCCCATTTTTCATGGAAATTCCTTGAGGATTAAGTAGCATAATGGCAAGAAAATCAAAAATTCAAAAACCCATCAATACATTTACAAAGTCTTCTGATAAGTTTCGAGATGCCTTTTTATGCTTTATTGCTTGTGAAGGCTCTAAAACAGAAGCGCAGTATTTTGCTTTCAGTTTTTTACAGCATCCACGGGTTAAATTGAAAGTAATACCATCTGAGAATGGGCATTCAGCACCAGTATATGTTTTAGATGGTTTAAAAAATGCTGTGAAGAATTATGACATACGAAAAGGAGATTCTCTTTGGTTAGTCATAGATCGAGATAGATGGCATTATACTACCCAACTTAAAACCGTTGCTCATGAGAGTATTCAACGAAAGCCTATAAGACTAGTCGTTAGCTCCCCTTGCTTTGAGCTTTGGCTCTATCTGCACGTTGCTGAAATGCCTACTGAAGCAATTCTTACAAGTGAAGACATGGAAACCAAAATTAGAAAAGTACTTGGATCATATAACAAGTCAAACCTTCAAGAAGAAGACTATCGGGATAGAGTTCAGTTGGCAATCGAACGGTCAGAGAAGAGTTGTATTGGCAGTGATGAATTGCCAATTAACCCTGGAACAGCTGTTCATGAACTAGTGAAGACTATCCTTGCAATGAAACCCAAAGCTGATTGTAAGATATTTTAATAAGCGATCAGAATGCACAAATGGCCACTGAACCCCACAGTTCACCTCTTGTCCCAGAACAGGGCCGCTTCACTCAGGTGAACTGCCCAAGGTCTTTGTCATGGCTTCGGCTGTAGGTTCAAGCAAGCTCTTGAACGCATCTGTTGCCTTGATAGCATACAGACCCCTCTTCACTTCAACAGAGGTAGGACGGGCCTTAAGTGAGCAAATTCCCCGGCTTGAGAGTATCTTCCTGGTAAAACGGCTGAATGCCTCAATGAAATCTTCTGGTATTGGATACTGCTCCAGGATGGCGTTCGGAAAGAGCTTGAGTATCTCAATGGCATAGCTACGGACAGGCAACCACGTACCACCCTTAAAATGGAGGACCCAGAAGAAGGCGTTCATCACGATGAAGGCAATATCATCATCAAAGGTGTCCGAAAACATAGTTTCTACAAACCTGACATGCCCATGTTCGGTTATCTCTTCATCAAAGGCCCCACCTGTCATTGTGATGAACTGCTCCTGTGTCTCTTCATCGTCAAAGACGGTAAACATACTGGAGACATGAAGGTCGGTTTCAAAGAAGAACTTCGAATAAGGCGAAGGGATTGGGTATCCCTGCAATACAAACTCCAGGTCTTCAAGGGGGACTTCGAACGGAGTCTCCTTGAAGAAATTCAACTCATTTAGCTGTTCGCGCTGAGTTTTCATCTCCTCATCGACAGCATCTATCCGTTTTTCTATCTCGACAGTATCGATAGGCCCTTCAGAAGCGAGGGCTTTTTGGAGTGTTTTGAGCTCACGATCAATGTGACGATACTTGTCATCGTTATAACGCAGTTGTTTGCTCTGTTCTTTTAGTATTTTCTCTTTCTTTTCTAGCATCTCTCTGACTGTCATGTATGTTCCTCATATATTGCAAAACCCTGAAACCTGCTCTGGGTTTACGGCATAAAACTCAGTGAATATTGCTGTAATTGTATAGGAAAATATAGACATAAGCTTGAAAAACTCCACAAAGTTTGTGATTGAGCCATACCAGCAACATTTTCAGCAATATCATCACCACCAACAACATCACTACTACCAATACCAACTCCATCAGAGTCTTTGCCTTCAAAATCCCTGATGGCTTTGAGCTGTGTCCAAGGAAGGGCGAAGCCCATCCTGTCCACAAGAGAAAGAAGACTCATTACCCAGCTCTGCCTAGATTCAGATGGCCTTGCAGATGGTGTAGGAAGCCTCTGTACTGGTAGTAAGGGCTAAAGCACCTGTCTTGTTGTCCCGTTAGGAGGGAGAACCCTTCATAGTGGAGTCTGAAAATGAAGTTCTTTGTTGGGCAGGCTCTTTCGCGGAGTATTGCCTAACATCAAGGCGATGGAGTGCACGAGGATCTCCTCCCCTAGAAGTAGGTCCTCTTTTATCAGCAAGTCACCTTTCCAGTTCTCGGTGCTGGTGAAGAAACTCCAACAAGTATGCCAATACTTGCTTGGTAGGTAGGGACAACGTAGTTTTGTGTTTGGAGGTGAGCTTCCTGATGGCATTGGTGTCAGTAAGGATCAAGGACCTTTTGGGATAGTGCTTGTCTTTGTTCAAGACAATCAGGGCCTTGATATCCTTCTACAGGCTTTTTGTCTCACGTTCCCAATCCATGATGTACGTTTCAGACTCGGCAAATCCATTGCCAAATAGTTTTGCATACTTCTCTGATAGCAGTGTAGTCCCATACCCCCATCCGATGGAGATGGGGGTATGGCACCAGAAACACTGGCCTGATCAGGAATCCCTAGGGGATCGACAGTCACCTGACACTGTATGTGTTCTTTCTTCAGCAAACCCAAAGGCTATGGTAGTATTGGAATACTTGGAGGCCCTATGAACCTTGATGACTTTGAAGATGCTATCGATCAGGGAGTAATCCTTAGTCGGGGACTGTACTATTATGATGTTGGCAGTGTGCTTTCCTTGGAAAGGACAAGCCCACATACCTACAGTGCAAAGGTGGCTGGGTCAGAGGTATATTAAGTGACAGTCCACCTCGATGACGATAGGGAGGTGGAGGATATCTCCTGCACCTGCCCCTATGACTGGGGCGAGCACTGCAAGCATGAAGTTGCATCTCTCTATGCCCTGCGTGACCTGCTTGCTGGCCCAGAAGGGACAAAAGAGCTTGTAGGGTCACAAGGAATGGGGGAAAAGGAAAAGAGTGCACTGATAGAATCAGAACTAGAGAAAGAAGGACTCATGGTCGAGAGACCTAGGTCTGTCGACCTCAGGACTCTCCTCCAAGATGTCAGCAAAGAGGATTTGCTTACCTTCTTGGTTGACTATGCTACCAACAGCCCTTCCTTAACCTCTGCCCTTGTCCACACCTTTCCCTCCTCTGATGAGGATCTCAATCTGATAAACCTTGGCATTGAGTTCAGACGCGCATGTGTCCACGGAGGAGAGATTACGTACTTTGGGCGGGATTACGAGTGGGAAGAGGAGAATGAAGAGAACTACATCTGGAACTTTACCTCAACCTTCAAGAAGAAGATTGAAGACCTGCTAGAAATGATACGCGTTGCCATCATGGTGGGGAGGATCCGCTATGGCCTTTCCATCGCCTCCATGATGGTCCATGAAATCTCTGTCTTCGACTGTAATACCGACCACATAGGAGAAGATGTTGAGAAGGCTTTGTCACAGATAGTGGCCCTGTTTGCGGGGAAAGAGTTCTCTTCTGAAGATACGGCCTGGTTGTTTGAGCGTTTCTTTGCAGAGGTTGAAAACTACGATATAGAGCAACAAACAACCCTGCTTAGGCTTTGCATACACCTGGCAGACTCTATGGCCGACCAGAATGTGTTGGAACACTATCTGGTCGAACTTGCCGAAGGTGAGACGGAGGGATACGGATGGGGATTCAATAGCACGATCAAAAGCTCTGTTGAGCTACGGCATGCTCTGCTGCTGGAGCAGCAGAGAGTGGCGGAAGCCCAAGCCTTCGCCTTGGAGAACCTCCGCTATGACAGCATGCGTAAGCTCGCCTATGACCGGGCCATGGCAACAGGGGAGTATCCCCTTGCTGAAAGGCTAGCCTTGGGGAAAGAAGAACCAGAAAGACGATTGTCTTCTGGTCCCAACTGGGGTGAGCTTTTGTTCAGAGTGTACCAGGAGAGTGGGGACATAGAAAAAATGAGGGAGCTTGCAAAGTCATTCCTCTATACTGGTGATCTTGCCTATTACCCTATCCTGAAGGAGAGCTACACAGAAAGGGAGTGGGAAGCTGTTCTTGATGGCTTGCTTGATGAACTGCAGAACAGTGCTAGGGAAAACTGGCCCTATACGGGAAATCCCTATCCTAAAGTCCTCAAGTTGGAGAAGGAGCATCAACGACTGCTGGTCTTTGTGCAGGAAAATTGCTATTGGGTTCGGGAGTATCAGGATGTCCTGCTTCCCCAATACCAAGACGAAGTCTTTGCCCTGTACAAGCAGATCATCCTGAAAGAGGGTAGAACAGTTGCAAGCCGCAGTGAATACAGAGGCTTGGCTTCTTGGCTAGAGAGCCTTGTAGCAGTTGGAGGCTCTGATGTCGCCAAGGGGTGTGTCGAGGCTTTGGAGCCAAGGTACAAGAAGAGGCCTGCCATGAAAGATGAACTGCGGAAGGTCGGTCTTTTGTAAGGAGCTGAGGTCGGTTACAGGGGATGAACTACGACAGGTAGGGGTGTTGGAACCCCAATAGGCAGAAGCGTAGCTCAAAGGGCCTCCCCATTGGGGTAGGGACATGCTGATAGCACAAAGGGCGGAGGATCGATCAGATAGGTACTGACAGAGTGTGGTACTGCTTGGCTACTCCCTGGTACAGGGTTGTGTTGTTCACCTTTTGTTTGATGATTTTCCCTGCTCTTTGAAAATACCACTTTTCAGGGAGCAGGGCCCAATGCTATAAGCACTAGCGTCCTGGCTATAGGTGTTTGGCATTGAATGCACCCAAGAGGCAGAAGGCTTTATTTCTTGTTCCGTACTGTCATAATGCTCTTGTTCAGTCTTCCCCTGATAAAGAGCCTGTACCGCAACGAACTGGTATAGGCTACAGATTCGGGGTGTTGGGCAAAAAAAGCATCCGGGGTGTCAAAGAGACCCAGATCTTCCTCTATGGCCTGGTTCTACACCTAGGTGTTATTTTCGTTTCATCTGTTGTCCGTGTTTCTGAAATGGAGCACCGCCATAGCCATAGAAGCTACCGATGTAGTCAGGGAACTTTGCCTGGAGTTTCACGAGGTAGGCCCTGTCTACGATATGACCTTCCATTGCAAGCCACTTGTTGTTGTACTGCACCTCCACCCACGCGTGGTAGGGGTGCTTGATAGCTATCGTATAGCTGAGACGAGGTAGACAATCCATGTAGTAATGTTCTTTCCTCTTTTCAGGCTCCAAACAAACAAATGAACAACCCCCTTCTATTGGAGGAATCCAATAGAGGGGGGGATTCGCTATACACAGAAGGCTCTTGTGTTTCCATTCCTAAGAGGATGAAAACAATCTCCCCTATTACCCATTAACCCCTTCCACCAAGCTGTAAAACGCATCACTGCCCTTGATGAGGTAGAGACCAGTAGTAACCTCATCTTGCTTTGGCCGAGCCTTCAGTGAGCAAATTCCCCGGGTAGAGAGTATCTTCCTGGTGAACTGGCTAAAGGCTTCTATGAAAGTCTCAGCATCAGGATAGACCTTGCCTATGGGATTGGAAAACAGCTTGAGCATCTCAATGGCATAGCTACGCACAGGGAGCCACTCCCTGCCCTTATAGAAGAGGATCCAACAGAATGCATTCTCAAGCGTGCAGACAAGGTCATACTCCTGAAAATAGTCAAAAAACAGTTCCTCTAAGAATTCTTGCAACCCCACTTCAAAGATCTCTTTCTTATACACTCCCCCAGTAAGGGCATCAAAGGCAGACAAGGTATTGGGACCCTCGTCGAAGTTGAAGAGCTCTGACCCTACAATGCTGTCAGCAAATAGCTGTCTCTTTATTGGAGGGGGTACTGGCCACCCGGAGAGTTCATACTGTCTGTCTTCAGGCCCTACCTCGTAGGTGGTCATGGTTTTGGCAAAGGTTTTCTGCAGTGACTCTATGATGTTTTCTACATTAGCTAACAACATGCCACTCTTTTTGCTGTAGGCCTTAGCATCAAAAGGCTTGCCGGTGTTTTGTGCAAGCATGTACGCTTGTAGGAGTTTGTTAATCTGGGCCATCTGCTCACCATCAGGGCCTTTGTCTTTAGGCTCCTTCTCACTATCCCTGATCGTCTTGAACTTGGACCAGGGAAGGTCCAAGTCCATACGAAGGAGGAGAGAGGAGAGGGCCATCGAGATGGCCACCTTCGGCGTTTTAGGTAACACCAAGTCTGGATAAGCCCTGGTCAGGAGGGAGGCTATGATGGAGTAGGAAGCAAGGGCTGTGGTGTTGATGGCCATCGAGCCTGTACTGGTATCCCGGTAGAGGGTGAAGCTCATTGCAGGAAAGTCTACTTCCAGCAGTTCCCCATGAGGGACTTCCATCATATGGGTGTCAGGCTTTGAAAGGGAGTAGCTTATCTGGTTGCCCTCTTCTGTGATGGCCCACTCTCCACCAAGGAGGGCAATGTCAAAATCTTTCAGGGTGAACTCCTGCCAGGTATACAGCACGAGGTTGCCCCTGTGCGCTACGGTTGGCATGGTGGAGATCTCATCCAACATGAAGAACTTGGGGTAATACGTGTTGATCACAGAATCCAAGTTTCCATATGGCTCAAACAGGTTCCTGTAGAAATTGAAGTCTGATCGTGTAAGCGAATTATACCTGATGACGCCTGCTGTCTGCAGACACTCACCATTAGGGAGCATAAGGGTCAGATAGTGCTTGTCCCGCGATCCCCCGCTTTTTTGCATACCTGCAACCCCAGGGGAGTACAAAAGATACTCCATACCGGTGAGCTGGTCGATTATGGTCATGAAATCCTTTTCAAGCTCTTCCTTAATCTCGTAGAAGCACCAGAACGCAGGGGTTTCCTTCAACTGTCCAAAGACCTTCCTGCACTGGTCTGTCAAAACAGCCTCATGCTTCGTATACAGCTTCTTGATAGCTTTGGGAACAGTAGTGACCAAGGACAGGAGGTAGTTGCCTGCACTCATGTTGCCATACCCTGCAGGATAGCGGGCATTGTTGTCCAGAGCCATAATCTCCTGCAGAGGTTTCTTTAGGTCCTTGTTATCCCGTCCCCAATCCATGATGAGGTCTTCAACCTCATCAAACCCCTTGCTATACGTCTTGCATACTTCTTTGAGCGCTGTGTAGTTCATACCCACATTCTACAGGAGATGGAGGGAATGACAAGTAGGAAATATACACACAAGCCCAATTACGATCAAATGCAACCAAGAACCCAGGCGTTTAGAAAGAACAAAGGCTCATTCACCAGACCCAGAAGACCCCCTGCTATCCATGGTAAGGCCCCTGCATAGTTGTTCCCAAGTAGAAGGGCTATAGGGCTGGAAAGAAAGTATCCTAACGTACCGTTTGTACACATACTCCGATGGTGATCGGACAGATTCCCTACCATCCATTAACTGTGCGGAAAAGATACAAAGGGCCATATGCAAAGATATACCTGATTGGCGCATACACGCTATTCGAGTATGATTTGTACATGATACAGAGTTTTCCAAGGAAACCCAGACTATCGCAAGGCAAGAACTCTGGTCACAGCAACTACCAAGGACCAATGGAGAGTATGTTTTGTTTGGAACGAGACAGAATGTATCGAGCCTGACATTATGATAGTCGACTATCACTAGGAGGAAAGACCGATGAATACATATTTACCGCCCCTGACAGTTGGAGAGTTCCTGAAAGAAGAATTCATGATCCCTCTCGGCCTCAGTGCTTACAAGCTTGCAAAAGACATCAATGTGCCGGTAAGTCGCATTCAGGAGATCCTTGCAAACAAGAGAAAACTCTCAATGGACAGTGCACTGCGTCTTGCCCACTACTTTGGGACCAGTGACCAGTATTGTATCGATTTGCAGACAAAGGTCTCCCTGGAGAGGGAGAAACTAGCACTCAAGAAGGAAATAGACTCACTGCCAACATATGAAGAGAGCATTGGAAAAAACAGGTATCCTAGAGCTTGATTCCTATATCTCCTTTTTTTTCATACTAAGGTACATGAGCTTACGCAAAGTATCATTTTTCCCAAAGGCAGAGGGAACTATTCCATACCTTTTGATATTTTGTTTCCTCCCTTAAGGCATGTACAATCGGGAGTAAAAATATTGTGATTTGGCTAATCACTTCAGTTAGATTCAGTGATGAATCAACGTTTTTCCCCTTTACAAATGAAGTCCATTGTCCTTTACGGTGGGGATCATCACAAAAGCCTGATTCAAATGCAACGATAACATCGAGGTTGGTTTTTCGGTTGTCAAGCGTTTCTCTGATAGCTGCTTGTAGTGTTTCTCCAGAAAAATCTATTGATTTTGAAAGCACGTATATGTCATAGAAGTCTTTCATTCGGCTATTTGCTTTACCCAGTGATATGATTGCCTCAAACTTTTCTGAAATAACCGATTCGATCGAATATGCAAGTATCATTGGTCTTTCTTGATCAAGTAGCGTTGGATATTCCATCAGAATACTGGAAGGAAAAATTACATCTCCAAATCCGATATCAATATTGACTCTCAGTTTTGTCCTATTTAGATACCCATTTATAGAAACATTGATACCTCCATATTTTTTAAACTCAGCAATCTGAATGACACGCAGTGAATCCAAATCGAACCTGATACCATCTTCCGGACAGTCTATGGAGAATACTTCTGTAAAGACAGTTGTAATAGTATCTGTCGTATTTGAGATATGAAGCCCCAAGAAATCAACATCGGCTGTCCCACGCATGTAGTTGCCTTGGAATAAAGCATACAGAAGAATACCACCTTTTAGTATGAAGTGTTCCTTGTATGGTGATAGTGACAAACGATACAGCATTCTCTCTAGCCCATATACCGTAATAATTTCATTATATGAACGGTTGTTTTTGATCGCTCTGTTCTTTAGTTTGGCCTTGGTGGATTCAACGATGTTCATAGGAGTACCTCCAGGTATTTTGACAAGATAGTATAGCTTCTCAACTGCTGCGCATAACGGATAAGTTTGTTGATATCGCGGTCTTCTCGTCTAAGATAGGTCTTCAGCACACTCAGACAATCCTCCTGACCATAGGTATTTCGATAGGTCAAGAGATCACATACAGTTTTTTCCTTGTCATAGATGGCAAATGAACCCCCATCAATTTCATTTTTCTCAACTCCGAGCTGATGACGCTTGTTGGAAAAATAGAATATACCGATGGATGGCCAATCTGGAAGAATCGATACTTTAGACTTGCTTGGAATTGCCACATCAATTTGATACGGCCTGAACGTGCTCATGCCATAGTACACAGCTGCACTCATCAAACAAATGACGCCCTGTTTGACATAGCCATCGACATAGAGGAATTCGTTCTCATCCAGCGTGTAGTGAAGGTTTTCATAGGTATCCCCATTAATCCTTGCAATGATACCATCTTTGACAAAACGATTAACCATATAGTAACTATACCCAAGATGGAGCATATCGCTTGTCCTGATGAATTTTCTCTGTGGAAAGGGAAATTCTAGGGTTTTTGGTGTATTCGCCATGGCACCTCCTTCAAGTTCATTATTGAACAAATTGGGTATGATAACAACCATTATTTAGGATATTTTCTGTCTTTATAAATTTCAACCGAATTATTTTCAATTAATGGTATCAATATACTTCAGCGTACTGGTATTTCCCCCCCCATATTCTCACTTCATTGGTCAACCTTCCTCCATTACTGAAGATACGTTGTCTACACTACGTACACCTCAAACATCTTGGTTGACCAATGGCTCACTGATGTGACGGTGTCCTAGTAGTTCCTTACGTGGCTTTCAATCGTCCGACACACTCTTCAGACTTTCCTGTCCTGCCTTTGAGTAAAATGGTAGAGGGCACTCCTCATTGGTTGTGGCTATTGTTGACCCAATGGAGTAAAAAAAGGCAGATAGAGAGCAAGCACAAGAGCCCTACCGCACAGCGGCAAGGCTCTTGTGCTCTCCTACAGAAGACAATAGAAAGAGAAAACAATAGTTACATAAAACAGAGCAGAGAATCTTCCCTATCAAGCATTAACAGCTTCCACCAAGCTACAGAAGGCCCCACTGCCCTTGATAGCATATAACCCAGTAATAACCTCAGTTGCCTTCGGGCGAGCCGCTAGTGAGCAAATTTCACGATTTGAAAGTCTGCTTTTGCCGGATTTGCTGAAATCTTGAACAAAGGCTTCCAAGCTTGGGTAGTCCTTGTCCAGCAAGTAGGGGAACAGCTTGAGTATCTCACTAGCATAGCTACGCATAGGAGTCCAATCCTTGCCTTTGCAGAAGAGGATCCAGAGGAAAAGGTTCATCAGGACATAGGAGAGATCATGCTCAAAAGAGTTGATGAACAGCGCATCTCTTCCACTAAGGCCAACAGCCCACCATCGAATACATCTTGCTTGTAGGATTCACCGGTAAGAGCTTCAACCTTCTGTATGTTCATAGTCCCTTCATCGAGTGCAAAGAGACCTGACTGCCTCCTCCATCAAAGAATCGGCGCCTCTCACTAGCAGTTCATACCTTTTGTCTTATGGTTCTACTGCATAGGAATGCATGGTCTTATGATCGTATTGCCATGGTGCTCCACGGTTTCTATGAGCTCTTCAGTATCCCCTATGCTTATCCCTGACTCTTTGCTGAAAGTTGCCTGATAAAAGTGTTCTTCCGTGTTTTTAGCCATCATGTACAGCAGGTTGCTCTGATCGAGGTCCTCACTACCATTATCAATACCATCAGGGGCTTTGCCTCCCTGATGGCATCGACCCCTGCCCAAGGACGAGCAAAGCCCATCCTTGGATAGGAAAAAAAGACCCATAGAGCTGGCCCTGTCAGGCTCCCCTGTCAGGGCCAGCTCTGGATACCTTATGTCCAGAAACATTTGCACGACAGCCACTGTGGTGGTAGAAAGCGCCATAGACCCTGTATTGGAGTATCAGGGACGAGTCTAGAGCCAGAGGGTCTGTGTTGGGTGTCAGAAGGGGCATCTAGGATATACTGACCTAGGTTGCTCCCCTTTTCACAGGTCCTCCAAGAAGCTCGAAAATTCCTTCAAGGAAAAATCCTGCCAGATATACAGCAGTGCATGCCCCTTATGGCTTATCGTAGGGGCTGCTGATAGTTCATCGACCATGAAAAAGGGGGGGTAATGCTTGGTGAGTATCGGAATCAGCCTTTCATCAGGTTCAAAGAGGTTGCACTAGCAGTTCATATTTGCTGGTGCTAGTGAGTTGAACCTGATGAGGCCTTCTCTCTGCAAACACTCGCCATTGCTGCCCCATCAGGCAGAGGTAGTGCTTACCTCGTGCTTCCCTGCCCTTTTGCATGGTAGCGCAACCTGGTGAGTACAACAGGTGCTCCTTCCCCTTGGGCAGATCATCAGGAGGTCACCCTTCACTATCGCCGTGATAGTGAAGAAACCCCAGAAAGCAGGGCTGTCTTCCCAGCATGAAAGTACCTGCTTGGTAGGGAGGACAATACCGTCTCATGCCTGGAGGAGAGCTTCTTGATAGCTTTGCGGTCAGTGAGGATCAAGGACAGGGGGTATGGTTGGTGGCCGTTCCTCTGCCACCATACCCCTTGGGATAGCGCTCGCCTTGATGCATGCAACGTCATAAGCGTTTTGCTATCTTTTTGCAAGCTTTTGGCCCTTCGTCCCCAATCCAAACCATACGTTCTAAACTTGGCAACCCCCTTGCTAAAAGTCTTGCATACATCTTTGATCGCTGGGTAGTTCATACCTATAGGCGATGGTGATACTAACAACCCAATACATCAGCTATCCTGCAAAGAAGAAACAAGAACCAAAGGATCAGACCTAAAAATAAAATCCCTGGACAGCATCAGATCAAAAGACCCAAAGAACCTAAGCAAAGGGAACAGGCACCTATAGCAGGCAATGATACAGCCCCTGCAAAAGCGAGTGCCATAGTGCATATCCAACCAAAAGAATTGCAGTGAGTCCCCTGCTCTTGCTTGCAAGAGCAGGGGACTCACTGAAGAGGGAGTACGATGTGATTGGCCGACTTAAAGATTATGATTGGGGGGAATCTATAGCAGAATCAATCACTGCTAAATTATCCAAGACATAGGTGTTTCTAAAGAAGAGCCTCTAACATTTTTGCAACTTGAGCGCTAACTTGCGCATGTCCATAACAAGACCAATGTCCATCTACATCACTCATACGCCATAGTTGGGTTTCTTCTTCGTTTGTTTGAAGCTCTATATATTCTATTCCATGCCCTTCTGCGAGTCTAATAATATCTTGATTGATTCCCGGATGAAAAACAAAAATAATTGTGTTCAAATCATAATTATCTGCTATATAGTCAAATAGGATTGGAATATATTTGTCATAAGAAATTGAAGTTTTTGATTTATCATTGTCTTCTGCCTTGTTCTGTTTGGCTACGAATACTGGATATTTTTGGTAAAGATAGTAAAGCGTTTTGATATTATATAATATTTTCTTTAATCTTTGGCCACGGATCGCTCCGCCTTTTTCTTCATTAGTTTCTAAATCAACTTGATAGCGATCAGAGTAGCGGTGAATATTTGAAATAGATTCTGAAAAATCTCCTGTACTAAGATATAAAAGTTGGAGTTTAGGATGTATTTCATTTTCCAAGATACTTGAAATTTTTAAGGCTTCTATCAATGTGATTCCAGATCGCCCTGCTTCAAAAAAAGAATAATTAGGAAGATGCTCTTTTAAAAGATACCCCTGATTGCAGGTGATTGGATTCATCAAATTTTCTATATATGAATCGCCTATGATAGAAATCACCTCACCTTCTGTTTCTGACAGACCTATCCAACCATATTCATTAGTTTTCCACTTTATTCTATCATATCGCCCATTTTGCTCAGGAATATATCTTTGAACTCCGTATTCATCAACATATCTTTCTGGGATGTCAGAAACAACATTTAATAATCGTATCAGTATTTCACTGAATATAAATAGTAAAATAAGAAAAATACAAGTTCTGTAGATAAATTTCTTCATATCCCTCACCTAGAATTGGAAATATATAAATTGCTGCCCAGAAACACTGAATCCAATTGTTATAAATACAATGGAGAAATAGAGCAAGTACCTTAAAGGTCTATTAAGTTTAGAAACGATAGAGCTTAAAGCACAATCATACGTTCTCCCTGCCCATTCAGTACTGATAAAAACAAACAGGAGTAATAACAAAGGAAATATTTCTTGGATTACAAAGCTATCTTCAAAATATGCTGTAGAAGAGAAAATACCTGTTACATAGCTTATTGCATGCCCAACACTATCTGCTCTGAAGAAGATCCAAGCAAATACCGTCAAAGCAAAGGTTGTTACCATTCCTATAAACTCACGTAAGGTCGGCAGCATCCTGTCCTTAGCCACAATGTCTAGGTTCTTCCTATTGTTCTTGGTCAGCATCAACGGCAGGAAGTAGACTGCATTCAGTGCACCCCAGATCACAAAGGTCCAGTTGGCCCCATGCCAGAATCCACTCACAATGAATATGATGAAGGTGTTCCGTATGCTTTTCCACTTGCCTCCACGGCTTCCACCAAGGGGTATATAGAGGTAATCCCTAAACCAGGTTGACAAGGATATGTGCCATCGTCTCCAGAACTCAGCAATGTCTCTAGAAAAATAGGGGTAGGCGAAGTTTCTCATGAGGTTGAAGCCAAATAGTCTAGATGTACCAATGGCAATATCAGAGTATCCTGAGAAGTCTCCATATATCTGGAAGGTGAAGAACAAGGCTCCCAATACAAGGGTGCTACCTGAGTACTCTGAAGAGTTATTGAATATAATATTGGCATAGATTGCACAGTTGTCAGCTATGACCATCTTCTTAAATAAACCCCATAGGATTTGTCTCATCCCATCCACAGCCTTGTCATATTCAAAGGTCCTTGGTGCATAAAACTGTGGAAGCAGGTTGGTTGCCCTCTCGATGGGGCCTGCAACAAGCTGGGGGAAAAAACTGACAAATGCCAGAAAGTCTATAATGTGATCGGCAGGTTCAAGTTTCCTTCTATACACGTCAATTGTATAGCTGAGGCTCTGGAAGGTATAAAAGCTGATACCAACAGGAAGGATGATGTTCAAGCTATTGCCCTGTATCTCCTGACCAAAGAACCTGAAGGCTGTGATGAAGTTCTCCTGGAAGAAGTTGAAGTACTTGAAGAACCCTAGGATACCAAGGTCAACAACGATACTGATCGTAAGCAACATTTTTCTTTTCTTCTGCTCGTCAGTTTGGGATATCTTCTTGCTGATGAAAAAATCCAAAGTGGAGGTAAAAAAGATCAGGAGGAGAAACCGCCAGTCCCACCAGCCATAGAAGACATAGCTGGCTACAACCAAGAAAGCATTCTGCACCCTTAGGTTCTTCTTGAAGATGAACCAGTAGGAAAGAAATACTATCGGTAAGAATATGGCAAAGTCTATCGAATTGAATAACATCTATGCACCTTCTACAAAAATAGAAACCAATAATACGGTTCCTCATCTAGCCTACTACAATAGGTCATAATTTTGGATGATATCATAATATTTAAGAAACATGGTAATTTTCTTCTCTTAACATGCAGTAAAAAGTACCTATTAGTATGGTTATTCTCAACGTTTTCCCATTCACGTAAGAGGCAATCTGACATTAGAAAATGAAGAATGCAAACCAGAATATAGCACATTTTATGATTTAATCTTTGTCATAAGCAAAGGATTTCGCCATGCTGATAATCAATTTTAAGAAAAAATGTGCCACTGTAAACTTTCCTTCCACACATTGAGCCCCATCAAGAATTAATACCTTCCATCAAGATGGCAGTATGATCGCCTTGGAAAGGAGACGTCACTAACCACTGTAGTGCCACAGTGGAAGAGACAAAGAACTCCCTGTCTTACTCCCACCCTTGATGATATAAGGATGGGAGTAGAAATAGGGTGTACCTGTCCCTATGAAAGGGAAGGGCCCTGCAAGCATTGGGTTGCAGTGCTGTATGCCCTGCGTCATCAAGAGGATAGAGTGTAGGCATACCCTGGTTGATAGGCCTGCTCTTGTCGACCTCAAGGCTGTGGTGAAAAGCGTAAGCAATGGAGCATTGGTTTGTTCTCTATCTATTGCAACAGGAGCCCTCACCTGGTGTCGGATCTTTTACATCGTCAGATGACAGGACCAATCTGATAACCCTTGGTATTGAGATTAGCCACGCCCTTTCGCATGGCATAGTATCGTGCATGAGAACAAGATGATGGTGAGGTCTCCTCAACCTTCAAAAAGATGTTGAGGAGCTCAGGAATCTGATAGGGGTTGCCATCATGGAGGGGAGGATCCTGTATGGCTTGTATGATGGTGCACGGTCTCTCCGACTTTGATCTCCCAGCCAAGTGAGAGGAAAGAGAGCATCGTAATGGTTGCTTGCCAGAACGAGGAAGGGGAAAACAAGGTAGGATACTCCGCCCCAGCGGCGGATAGGGAGGCAATGCCTCCCCATTCCAGCTCTTGATCTGGGGTATTGATCGCATATAGACGAAGATGGTGAAGAGGCTACAGAACCGATAGTGCTCGTGTCTGCTGGATGTGTACTTTCTGCTGAGGATGCAGCCTGGTTGTTTGCCTGTTTCTTTCCTGAGGCAAAAAGCTACGAGATGATACGGCAAACAACCCTGCCTAGGCTCTGTATCTACGTTGCAGATGCTGTGGTCGACCAGGAAGTTGTATAAAACTATCTGGTCGACCTTACTGAAGGTAAGACAGGGTATTCAGCGGTACAACAAAAAGCTCCGCTGCACTAAGGCTGGATGAAGCCCAGGCTATAACCATACTAATGCTAGCCTATGACAATAAAAGACCATGGCATGGCCTAGAAACTAGCAAAAAAGGGCCTTGCAGTGGAGAAGAGAACTACAAGCAGCTCCCATATGTACAGGATCCTCAATTGGGGGGAACTCCTGTTCAGGGTATACCAAGAAGGTGGGAATACAGTGGAGATAAAAAGCAGGGTCTTGCAAAGGAATTCCCTTTGCAAGACAACCTTTCGTAGTGCCACACCCTGAAAGAGAGCTATAAAGAGGGGGAGTTGGTATCTGTTGGTGATAGGTTGCTTGCTGACCTACAAGCGAGGCACATATCAAGCAAAGGGTATAGGGCCAGTGCTTAGTCTATAGTCCTAAGAGGGAGAAAGAGCTCCCACAACTGATGAAGGAGTACCCTCACCAGGTAGGAAGCTATCAGGATGGTGGAACAACAGCAAGCCACACTGGGTACAGTGGCCTTGCTGTTGGCTAAAGGATCCTGTCCTGATGGAGAGCAATGATGGTAAGCAGGGAGTGTCTGTAGGCACTATACAGGAAAAGGCCCGCTATAGAGGATGGACTACAGGAGGTTGGGGTGTTGTACTATCCCAGCAAAAAGGCACAGGGGATACCACATAGGATGTGAATTTCTTCTTTCTTTTTCACCAATGCCATGTATCAGGGTGAAGAAGTATGGGTATACATGGCGAAAGTCTTTTGCCCATATATCCTGGAGCCTGCAACTCCATAGGTTGCTCTGTTTTTGTCGGCGTGTAGCTTTTTTGACAATGCAAAGAAAGGTCATTGGGTGCTTCTGTGAAGGGTCTTGATCCCCAACGAAGCGAGGGAAAAGGGAGCATCCTGATGGTGCCCTATCGAGCAAGGCAGGGGGAAAGCAAGGGGAGGTGATCTAGCACTTGCCTTGGGGTATTGATACCAATCATCTCTGTCGTTGCTTATTTGCACAGGTGTTGTATCAGGTCAAAAGGAATTGCAAAGGTCTTTCCAAGACCATCCCTATATTTGGTTGCCCAAGAGGATCCTCCCTTGTGGGATTTTTCAACCAGGTTACAGGCACTCATGCTTGCATAGTGTGGTATGAGGGTATCAAGCAGTTCTGTCTCCTCTTTGCTGATAGGCAGTATTTCGGAGCCTCTCTTTCCATAGGGAAGGAAGGGTACGCTACCATATGCACGAAACTCACACTTGATCGAGGGGATGACAGGGCCCAGAGGCCAAGCATAGAACCAGTATCGCCAAACAAGCTTTTTTGGGCAGCACAATACACATCTATCCACAGGAAGAACAGCGTCTTGTGGAGTTTGAGATTGCTGAGGTGCATAGTGTCCTTGTAGCAGATAGCAATGACGTCCTTTGCAACATCAGTGGCTTTCATGCGTATTTTTTATTGTTGGCGATCACCATACTGTCTGATAGTACCTTATACACCACATAGGGGAATCTGCTATGTCTGCTGTACAAGTATCTAGGTTGCACTCCGTTATGGATCCTAATGGTGTACGTCCAGAAGGAGGATCCTTTCCCACTGTTGTGGTAGTAGGGTTTGTCCATAAGGTGCCTTCCCATAGCAAACCCCTTGTTGCTGTACTTGTACTACCCAGCCATGGTTGGGGTGCCTCATAGATCCTATAGCGTAAATAAAGGCTGGTAGAGGCAGTTGGATAGGAAGCGGCAGGGTACCCCTCCCGCCCTAACAAGAAGTATCAGAAACATCTCCAGGTTGGCCAGCTTACAAGGGCTTCTGATGATAGCGTTGCCATTGCAATGGCCTGTGATTGGTCCTTTGGAGGGAAGAAGAGAATAACCCTGGTATCTTTGTTGCCCCCAGTGATGAGATCCCACCCTTTGCTCCTGATAGAACAGGTTGGGTATAGTACAAGCGGGGTGTAGGGATCAGATATGATACTACAGTGGTGGTGTGGTAATACTGCGGTATTACTGCGGTGATACCGCTTGTACGTGTAGCAATAGGTTTGGCACCATCGCCGTTTGTACAACAGGAGCAGCAGCATGATCAGGGCAAAAGCAGTCCCCTTTGCCTACAGCAGATACATGCTGCTGAAAAGGAAGATCCACATAGTCTGTGCTGTTGGTCTAGCGTGAGCCTTGAATGTTTCCCATAGGGGGATTTCCTGTACATATGGGATGCTCTGTAGTACTATACGAGTACAAATAGAGAGGTTGGTGAGGTATGGAAGAGAACACAGCCCTGCATGCTCTGATGAAAGGTCCTTTACCCCCTCTGTACTTTTGCATAGGGGATCCGGTGGTAGGTAACCCTACCGAGCATATGGTCGACTATGCTTTCAAGGCTATGGGATATCCTGGGAGGTATCTTACCTGTAGGGTAACCAAGGAGGAGCTTGCTCCTGCCCTATGGGGCCTTCGTGCCCTAGGCTTCGCCGGAGGCAATGTGACAGCTCCCCATAAGCAACACGTACTGCAATACCTTGATGACATGAGTGAGTCTGCCCTGCTGTGCAAGGCAGTGAACACCATTACCCGTAAGGGTGATGGTACCTACTATGGGGACAACACTGATGGGAAGGGTTTCTTACAGTCGTTACAAGACAGAAACCTACAGGTGAAAGACAAGAAGGTTGTCATCATAGGATCCGGAGGAGCCGCCTCCGCCATCGCGGTCGAGCTTGTCTTGGCCAAGGCAGGGGAGGTGGTGTTGGTCAACCGGACAGAGGAGCGGTCACGCACCCTGGCTAAGAGGCTCAGTGGCATATCGTCTACCGTGCTTTCTGTCGATCGTTGGGTGGGCACCTATACGATACCCAGTGATACAGACATAGTTGTCCAAGCAACATCAGTGGGACTGTTTTCACCTCTTGCTTGTGTTGATGTTACGTTTGGACAACAGACAAACAGAGCAAATACTCCACTGATCGCTTGTGATGTTGTATTTAATCCCGTCCGAACATTGTTTATACAGCGAGCACAGGAAGCTGGCTGCACCCTTGTCGATGGCTTGGGCATGTTGGTGAACCAGGGAAGGCTTGGCATACAAGGGTGGACAGGTAAGGATCCAGACAGGGAAGGGATGAGGTGTGCCCTTGAAGAGGCTTTTGAGGTTGAATGATACCTTCTCGTCAAAGAGATGCTATGGGCAACAATGAAGCAGTGTTGCACTACATGCAGGACAGGCATTGAAGCCAAAGCATGGGCCTGCTTGAACACCTGCTGTACCAAAGAGGTTGGACAGCCCCAACGATATGGAGTTTTTATCGTAATTCTCGTAGCCATGCGTAGTATGTTTGACTAAGGAGTACGAAGCCCATAAGAGGCAGTGATGCTACAGGGACGAGTGGAAATGAGCGTAGGAGATCAGGAAATCAGGAGAAAATGCAGGAAAGAAAGGTACAAGCTGAGGAAAATAAAAGCTGAATACATTACAGCCCAAAAAAGTGAAACCCAAAAAAAGTGAAGCAGAAAAAAAGCGAAGCAGAAACAAAGTGAAGAAGCTGGTCACAGACCAGCTCATCCACCTCTTTCATCCTGTACCGACCCGATTGCAGTTAATCTGCAAGACCACACATACGGGGTGCGTAGTATCCCGTGATTCAACCTGATCCTGTTTCTTCCTACTAAGGCATTGCCCTGTATACCGGCCTGTTTGGCTGTATGCTTCCTGACTTATGGACAACAAGGGCCGTAGCAAGCCAAGAGACCTGAGTGTAGTGGAAAGGGGCCTTTCGAGGTGCTTGAGGCCCTTGATGGATAGGGTTAGGACTATCCTTAGCGATAACTATATAATTTCTATGGTTTTAGTAGTTTTTAAAAAGTGCCGATAAACCCTTGGTAAGCAGATATATCAGTGGTGTTTGATGGGCCTGCTACAGCAAAATGTACGATGTTGGTATACAAAAAAGATACTTTCCTACCATGCGATACGAAAAATATGCTTTTGGCTACTATATTCTACTCATTGATGGGAAAAATTGCTGTAATCAGTTGTAAGCGTAAATTAACTTGTGCTTGACGCTGGTTTCAGTCCATATCTAGCAGCAACTTTGTCTCGAGCCCTATCTGCCTTTTCAATCTTTTTCTTGATTTTATCAAACTTGGCAACCATTGCATTT
>Ga0265295_1000825_pt1 | contig 58713 bp, 58 predicted proteins | sample Munlansysbiofilm_FD_192503 | JGI IMG/M metagenome (GOLD analysis project Ga0265295, IMG submission 192503) | Leachate microbial communities from a municipal landfill in Southern Ontario, Canada - Methane capture system biofilm | ecosystem: Engineered > Solid waste > Landfill > Unclassified ... | reverse complement strand
GATCATGAGGCGCAAATCAGTTGGCCTGATGAGCAGCGTAAGCTGATGATGACCGCTGATGCACCGTTTGATTTCCTGATTGTCTACAGCCCTGAAGGGGCACCCTGGTTTTGTGCCGAGCCTTTTAGCAATGTGACTGATTGCTTTAACTTGCGGCAGACCCATGCGGCCCGGGAAGTGGGTGGGCAGGATGTCTTGCCAGGGCAAATCGTGAATACCCGGTTCAGCCTGACCCCGGTTTTGTATAAGGATTAATTAATTCATGGCATTAAGTGCAACGATATATAAAGCAGAAATAAATATTGCCGATAATGACCGGTCTTATTATGGCAGTCATGCCGTTACCGTGGCCCGGCATCCGTCCGAAACTGAAGAACGGCTGATGATTCGGATCCTGGCTTATGCATTGTATGAAAATGGCGATGAAATGCTGGCTTTTACGCGGGGCCTGAGTGAAGCGGACGAGCCCGATTTATGGCGTAAAGACTTGACGGGTACTATTTTGCAATGGATAGAAACCGGCCTGCCCGATGAGCGCCGCCTGTTGAAGGCCTGTGGGCGTGCCGGGCAGGTTATCGTGCTGGCTTATGGGCGCAATGCGGCTACCTGGTGGGCAAGTATGGTCAGTAAGCTTGAACGGGCCCGTAATCTGAACGTCTATGTGCTGCCGGTGGAATCAACTCAGAAGCTGGCTGCTCTGGCAGACCGGAACATGACGTTGCATTTTAATGTGCAAGATGGCACGGTTTGGGTTTCTTCAAGCAAGGGTGAAGCGAATATTGAAATCCAGGCCTTGAACTGATGGCTATTGTGTTGCTATAGAACGCAAACACGGAAACCATCAAAAACACCCGGGCATTTATCATTAAGTGCCCGGGTGTTTTTGATGCCGGTTGCTGCCAGTAAGCAGCGGGGTTGGCGAGTTACTCGCCGCCGGGTGCTGCCAAAGGCCGTGGCACGATTAGTTAACGTTCATACCGTCGGATTTCAGGATAGGGCCCCATTTTTTGATTTCGGCATCTACCCAGTTTTTCAGGGATTCAGGGGTCTGTCTTTCTTCGCTGACAATTTCAACGCCCAGATCGGTCATTTTGTTTTTGAAGGGTTCTGATTTGAGCGCTTCTTTAAGAGCGGCATTGAACTTGGTAATGACCGGTTCAGGTGTGCCTTTAGGTGCATAAATACCATGCCAGACTTTAAAATCGAAGCCCTTCAGGCCTTGCTCGTCAAGCGTGGGGGCATCGGGCAGTTTGCTGATACGATCCTTGGTGGTGACACCGTAAAACTTGATGGTTTTTGCATCAATATGGGGAAGGGTTTGGGTGGTTTGGTCACACAGGATATCAACCTGCTTGCCTAGTAATGCTGTCATGGCAGGATTGGCACCCTGGAAAGGGATGGTGGTGAATTTGGTGCCAATGGCTTGTTGCAACAATGAGCCGCATAATTGTGAAACCGCGCCCGGGCCAGCATTGGCCAGGTTGATGTCTTCGCCATTTTGCTTGGCGTATTCAATGAATTCCTGCAAGTTGTTGGGTGGGAAATCGGCACGTGCCAGCAAGGTCATGGGAGCGTCAACCACTTCACCGACATATTCAAAGCTGTTAAGCGGGTCGTACTTCAGATTTTTGTACAGGGCAGGAGCTGTTGCCATGCCATTGTGGTAAAGGAAAAAGGTATAGCCATCGGGTTTTGCGTTGGCAATATAGTTGGCGGCAACCGTGCCACCGGCACCGGGTTTGTTTTCAATCACAATGGTTTGCTTCAGGATTTTAGTCAGTTCGGCCCCCAGTGAACGGGCGACAATATCGGTAGGACCACCAGGGGAAAAAGGCACAACCAGCGAGATGGGATGCTCGGGATATTCGGCGTGTGCCGCACCTGTGCCCATGGCAAACAAGGCAATGGTAAGGCCAGTCAGCTTCAGGAATTTGGATGTCATTTGGGTCTCCGGAGATATTGAAATGGCAGGCAATTAAATGCCTTTGTAAAATAGAAGCAGGTAGTGTAACTATTTATTTAGAGGTGATGGTTTTAGTTTTATGAAGCAAGACTTATGTAAACTAGAAGTTTAAACTTGATCCTGAATGTATTTATTGATTTTAAATAATGAATGTTTTAAACAAATAAAAAGGCAGGTACACTGACCTGCCTTTTTTTTTCAAAAATTAATCCTCTTCTACAAACGTGGCTTCACGTTTTTTGCGGATGGATGGCAATGCCACCAGGATCACCAGGCCCAGTGCCATCAGCAACAAAGTCAGTGACAATGGACGTTCGACAAAGGTCAGGAAGTCACCACGGGACAGCAAGAGCGCGCGGCGAAAGTTTTCTTCCATCATCGGGCCCAACACCAGACCCAGCAGCAAAGGCGCGCCTTCACATTTGAGCTTGGTCCAGATATAACCGATGATGCCAAAGATACCCATGACGTAAATATCAAACGCGTTGTAGTTCAGCGAGTACACACCGATCGTGCAGAACAGCAAAATGGCCGGGAACAGGACACGGTAAGGCACTTTGAGCAGTTTGACCCACAGGCCCACCAGCGGCAGGTTCAGCACCACCAGCATCAGGTTACCAATCCACATGGACACGATCAGACCCCAGAACAACTCGGGGTGGCTGCTCATGACCTGAGGACCGGGCTGGATGTTGTGAATCGTCATGGCACCCACCATCAGGGCCATCACCGCGTTACCGGGAATACCCAGGGTCAGCAAGGGGATGAACGAGGTTTGTGCCGCCGCGTTGTTGGCGGACTCAGGGCCGGCCAGACCGGCCGGGTGACCCTTACCGAAACGCTCGGGATTTTTGGAAATTTTCTTTTCCAGGGTGTAAGAGGCAAACGACGACAGGACCGCACCGCCACCAGGCAAGATACCCAGGGCCGAACCCAGCATGGTACCGCGCAACACGGCAGGGGCCGCTTCCTTGAATTCCTGTTTGTTGGGATACAGCGAACCCAGTTTGTCGGTGATGTCAACCCGGTTTTCTTTTTGCGCCAGGTTATTCATGATTTCGGCAAGACCGAACACACCCATGGCGACCACGGCAAAGTCAATCCCGTCCTGCAGTTCTGGAATACCAAAGTCAAAGCGGGCCACACCCGAGTTCACGTCGGTACCAACCATGCCCAGCAACAGACCCAGGATGATCATGCAGACCGCTTTAGGCAGGGAACCGGAAGCCAGTACCACCGCACCGATCAGGCCCAGACACATGAGCGAGAAATATTCGGCCGGACCGAACTTGAAGGCGACTTCGGCCAATGGCGGAGCGAAAGCAGCCAGCAAAATAGTGGCGAAACAGCCGGCAAAGAACGAGCCGAGCGCAGCAATGGACAGCGCGGCACCGGCACGGCCATTTTTGGCCATCTGGTGTCCGTCAAGTACCGTTACCACGGCCGATGTTTCACCAGGCAGGGCCACCAGAATGGCGGTGGTTGAACCGCCATATTGCGAACCGTAATAAATACCGGCCAGCATGATCAGGCCAGCGGTAGGCGGCAGCACATAGGTCAGTGGCAGCAGCATGGCAATGGTGGGAACGGGGCCAATACCCGGCAACACACCAATCAGGGTACCCAGCAGGCAGCCCAGAAAAGCATAAGAGAGGTTTTCCAGGGTAAAGGCGACGGAAAAGCCCAGGGAGAGATGTTCAAAAAGCTCCATCATAATTATTTACTTCCTTTCAGCTTGCTGATCAAAATAATAACGCCAATAATGATTGACACTGGAATGATGATCATGGCGTAGGTGGGCCATTCGGCAATGGGAACCGGCCACAACGGGAAGATAAGGCCCAGGCCCCGGACAAAGGCCAGCCAGGTAAAGATTACCAGGAAGATGGCGTTGCCAATGGCGATTTTAAGGCTGAATTCGTGGCTGGCCAGGCTACTGAAAATAACCAGGATGACCAGTGAAATATACAGGCCCAGGTTGTCGAGCATGACGCCGAACACCACAATCGAGCCGATGATCAGGGCCAGAATGTCGAAGTCGAATTTACCAATATGGTGATCTTCACCCTCTTCACCGCGCAGGGAATTGATTGTTACAATGCCACCCAGCAGGGCTAAAACGACACCCAGCCAAAATGGAAAATAACCGGGTCCCATGCGGGCGGGCGTACCCATGTCATAGCTCGTGGAGAACAGGGCAAAGCCGACCCCCAGAGCGATGAACATCAAGCCGGACCAGAAGTCCTGTTGATTCTTAATGTGCATAACTTAAAACCTTAGTTAAATATGTGTGAGATTTCTAATAAATAGAGCAAAAAAGCGGATGAGGCTTTCATCCGCTTTTTAAAAAGCAGGTGGATTTACTGCAATTCGATATTGCCTTTTTCCACAACATCCTTGGCCCAGTCATACTGCTGCTGGATTTCCTTGGCAAATTCTTCAGGTGTGTTGCCTGAAGGGAAGGCTCCCTGTTTTTCCAGGGCAGTAATCACGGCAGGCTCTTTCAGCGCTTCGGCAGCGGCTTTATGCAGGGTGGCAATAACATCCTCGGGTGTACCGGCAGGCGCCAGCAGACCATACCATACTGGCTGGTTCAATTCGGGATAGCCCAGTTCTTTAAAAGTTGGCACATCTTTCATGCTGTCCAGGCGCTCTTCCCAGGCAATAGCCAGGGGACGAAGGTTCTTGGCGTCAATTTGCGGGAAAGAGGAAGGCAGGTTATCGAACAGGATGGCAATTTGCCCACCAACGGCATCGGTAACGGCCGGGCCCGAACCACGATAGGGAACATGAACGATATCGGTGTCGGTAGACATGCGGAAGGCTTCGCCAAACAGGTGAAGCACGCTGCAGGTGCCTGATGAGCCGTAAGAATACTTATTGGGATTGGCGGTAACTTCGGCCAGGAATGCCTTGAAATCGTTGGCCGGGAATTTGGGGTTGACTTCAAGAATGTTGGGAACGTTGGCGAAGTTGGTGACCGGCGCAAAATCTTTCAGGGCATCGTAACCCAGTCCTTCGGGTTTGCAGGCCGGGTTTACGGCCAGGGTTGAAACGGTGGCGATAGAAAGCGTATAGCCATCAGGTTTGGCACGGGCGGCTTCGGAAGCGCCAATTGCACCACCGGCACCGGCTTTGTTTTCAACCACCATGGGTTTGCCCAGGATGTCGCTCATTTTAGCGGTAACGACACGGGTGACGATATCAGTAGAGCCACCGGGCGCAAAAGGAACAATCACGCGAATGGGTTTGGTAGGAAAGTCAGCAGCGTATGCGGAGGTGCCGGCCATAATGGCGGCAGTACTCAATGCTGTAGCCAGGAAGGATTTTTTCATATAAATTCCTTGGAAATTTGTAAATACTATTTCAAAAATATGTTTATAAAAATACTCTATTTCGATGTAGGCAGATAATAGTAAGAACAAGCAGCGCCTTGCAAGCTAAAATTCAAAAAATAAGGGTAATTGCTTATAAATTTGTAAGTGGCTTGCAAGGTTGATGGGGCATTTGTAACTATTGGCTTTTACTTTGTCTGGCAGTGAAAAAGTGTGATAGTTCTCCTACAATTCCTTTTCGGAAAGCCATCACGCAGATAATAAAGATCAGTCCCATGACGATGGTTACCGATTCGCCCAGCGATGAAAACCACTGTACACCGGTCGTATCGGCAATCATGCGGCCAAAATCGCCAATCTTGTTTTCAAGCATGACCACAATGAAAGCACCCAGAACCGGGCCTGTAAAGGTACCCACACCACCAATGAGTGTCATGAGCACGACCATACCCGACATTTGCCACATGGCATCGGACAGGGTGGCCGATACAAAGACCAGTGTTTTGGTGGCGCCGGCCAGTCCGGCAATGGCCGCAGAAAGAACAAAAGCCAGCAGTTTGTATTTGTCTACATCATAGCCAAGGGAGATGGCGCGGGGTTCATTTTCCTTGATGGCTTTCAGTACCTGGCCAAAAGGCGAGTTGACGCTTCGCCAGCAGATGAAATAACCAATCATGAAGATGGCAACCACCACATAATAAAGATTCAGGTCGTTTTTCAAGTCGAGCAGGCCAAATAGATACCCTCTGGGTACGCCTTGCAGGCCATCTTCACCACCGGTAAATGGCGCTTGGAGGAAGAAAAAGAAGACCATCTGTGACATGGCCAGCGTAATCATGGTGAAGTAAATACCACTGCGCCGGATAGCCAGGCCGCCGATAGCAAAGCCAAGCAGGGCGGCAATCAGCATGCCGTAAAGGATGCCCAGTTCGGGAGAAAGTCCCCATACTTTAATCGCATGGCCTGACGCATAGGCGGCACTGCCAAGGAAAGCAGCGTGACCGAAAGAGAGCAGGCCAACGTAGCCCAGAAGCAGGTTGAATGCACATGCAAACAGGGCATAGCACAGGATTTTCATGACGAAAATGGGGTATATGCCGAACGAAGGCAATAAGGCTGCCACAATGGCAAATAATGCATAGCCCAGGATTTGTCGGTTCATTTTTCTTTCCCAAAAAGTCCGGCAGGGCGGAGTAATAAAACAATGGCCATAATAATGAAGACAACCGTACTGGAGGCTTCTGGCCAGAATACTTTGGTCAGCCCTTCAATAACGCCCAGGCCAAGGCCGGTTACGATAGAACCCATGATAGAGCCCATGCCGCCAATTACCACCACTGCAAACACGACAATAATAAGGTTGGCACCCATGAGGGGGGAAACCTGCAGGACGGGCGCTGCCAGGACACCGGCAAAACCGGCCAGGGCAACACCAAAACCATAGGTCAGGGTAATCATGAGTGGCACGTTAATGCCAAATGCCTCAACCAGCTTGGGGTTTTCTGTGCCAGCGCGCAATAATGAACCCAGACGGGTTTTTTCAATCATGAACCAGGTAAACAGGCACACAATGATAGAGGCCACGACAATCCAGCCACGATAAATTGGCAGAATCATGAAGCCCAGGTTGACGGCGCCACGCAGGCTGTCAGGGGTTGGGTAGGGTTGGCCCGAGACGCCATAAAAGCTGCGGAAAATACCTTCGATCATTAGGGCAATGCCAAAGGTAAGCAAGAGACCATAAAGGTGGTCGAGCTTGTATAAATGGCGCAACAGCAATCGCTCTAGAATCATGCCGAAAATGCCAACCAGAATGGGGGCGACAATAAGCATGACCCAGTAATTAAGGCCAAGATATTGCATTCCCATCCAGGCCAGGAAGGCGCCCAGCATGTATAAAGCGCCGTGGGCGAAGTTAATGACATTGAGAAGACCGAAAATAACGGCCAGACCCAATGAGAGAATTGCATAAAAAGAGCCGTTTACAAGGCCCAGTAGAATCTGGCCAAGAAAGGCTTGAATAGGGATGCCGAAAATATCAATCATAATGCATAACGTTCAGTTTATTTATTGATAACATTTTTTAACTGGTGTTGTGACAGCCCCGGGTGGAGGCTGTCATGACTACAGTGCTAATCTGTCTGAAGTGCCGTTTACAGTTTGCAGGCGGATTCGCTTTCGGGGCCGAAAGCTTTTTCTCCTGAAACCTTATCAACAACGTTGTAGTAATCCCAGGGTGCTTTGGATTCTTCAGGTGTTTTGACCTGCATCAGGTACATGTCGTGGATCATCAGGCCATCCTTGCGGACGGTGGCGTCCTTGGCAAAGAAGTTGTTGATGGTGTTGGACTTGAACCATTTCATGATGGTTTCACCGTCATCGGTGCCGGTTTCCTGAACAGCCTTCAGGTAGGTTTCAGCAGCGGTGTAGTCGGCAGCCTGGACAAATGAAGGTTTGCGCTTGATACGCTCCTCGAACTTGTCTGACCAGGCACGCGATTCATCATCCTGATTCCAGTACCAGGGGGCGGTCAGGTATAGTCCCTGTGTGGCTTGCAGGCCCAGTGCGTGAACGTCGTTGATGAATACCAGCAGCCCGGCCGGTTTCATGCCGGGGGTGACGCCAAATTCGCTGGCCGCCTTGATGGAGTTGATGAAATCGCCACCCGCATTGGCCAGACCCAGGATCTCGGCCCCAGAGGTTTGGGCCTGCAGCATATAAGAAGAAAAATCGGTGGTGCTTAATGGCACACGAACCGTGCCTTTGATGGTGCCGCCGGCGGCTTTCACGACATTGATGGTGTCCTGTTCAAGGGAATGGCCAAAAGCGTAGTCGGCAGTGATGAAGAACCAGCTTTTGCCGCCTTGTTCATAAACCGCGGCACCGGTCACATTGGCCAGTGCTTTGGTGTTGTAGGCATAGTGAATGGTGAAAGGGGTGCAGTGGGTAGAGGTAAGTGCGGTTGAGCCGGCGCCAATCGAGATATAGGGTTTTTTCTTTTCAGCAGCAACGGCAGCCGAAGCCAGGGCAGTTGCAGAGTTGGTGCCGCCAATAATCAGGTCAACCTTGTCCTGGTCGATCCATTCGCGGACTTTGGCTGAGGCCACGTCAGCTTTGTTTTGGTGGTCGGCGGTAATCAGCTCTATTTTTTTGCCATTAACTTCACCGCCAGCCGCTTCAATCGCCATTTTAATGGCTTCACCACCGGCAGGGCCGTCAAGGTCGGAGTAAACGCCGGACATATCGGTAATAAAACCGATTTTAATGACGTCATCGGAAATACCCTGGGCATGGACAAGGCCCAGGCTGGGCAGGGTAATTGCCGTAGCCAAGGCTGTTTTTTTCAATTTTGTTGATTTCGTTAATTTCATGTTTGTCTCCGGGGATTAAATGAAAAATAGCTTAGACCCCTAGCAGGGTATGCAGGGTATCCTGTTTGGCAGCCAGCTCGGAAGCCGGGAATTGTTCAACAATTTCGCCATGTTCCATGACATAGAAATGGTCGGCCAGTGGTGCGGCGAAGCGGAAGTTTTGTTCGACCATGACAATCGTGAAACCTTTTGCTTTCAGGGTAGTAATCATGCGGGCCAGCGTCTGGACGATGACGGGGGCAAGACCTTCAGAAATTTCATCCAGCAGCAGGATATTGGCACCGGTGCGTAAAATGCGGGCAACCGCCAGCATTTGTTGCTCACCACCTGACAGGCGGGTTCCGGGCGAGTTGCGGCGCTCTTGCAGGTTGGGGAACATCTCGTAGATTTCCGCCAGAGACATGCCTTGGTCGCCGGCGGTGCTGCCGTTGAGCTGGGGGGGTAACAACAGGTTTTCTTCACAGCTCAGGCTGGCAAAGATGCCGCGTTCTTCGGGGCAATAACCAATACCCAGATGGGCGATTTTATGGGTGGGCAGGTTAATGGCTTCAACACCATGGATCTTGACCGAGCCTTTGCGGGTACCGGTTAAGCCCAGCAATGCCCGCAAAGTGGTTGTGCGGCCTGCACCATTACGGCCAAGCAGGGTAATGACCTGTCCCTTGGGAATACTGATATTGACGCCGTGCAGGATATGGGATTCACCATACCAGGCCTGCAGGTCTTTGATCTCAAGTGCAAGTGCTGTCATGTTAGTGAGCCCCTTCCAGTTGACCTTCGGAAGTGCCCATATAGGCTTCCATCACGGCAGGGTTGCGGGAAACTTCCTGATAATTGCCTTCGGCCAGCGTGGCGCCACGGGCCAGAACGGTAATTTTGTCGGCAATGGAGGAAATCACGTTCATATTGTGTTCAACCATCAGGATAGTGCGTCCGACGCTGACTTTTTTAATTAATTGGGTTACCCGATCCACGTCTTCATGGCCCATGCCCTGGGTAGGTTCGTCCAGCAGCATGAGTTCGGGATTCATACCCAGCGTAGTGGCAATCTCCAATGCCCGTTTGCGCCCGTAAGGCAGGTTGGAGGTGATTTCATTTTCAAATTCAAGCAGGTCAACTTCGGCCAGCAATTCCCTGGCCTGGTCGTCAAGCTCATGCAGGCATCTGTTGCTTTTCCAGAAGTGAAAAGAATTGTTCTGCTGGCGTTGCAGACCGATGCGTACATTCTCCAGCACCGTCAACTCGGGGAAAACGGCTGAAATCTGGAAGGAGCGGATAATGCCCTTGCGTGCGATTTGAGCCGGCTTTTCAGCCGTAATATTGGTGCCATTAAAAAGAATATTGCCAGCGGTGGGACGCAGGAATTTGGTCAGCAAATTGAAGCAGGTGGTTTTACCTGCGCCGTTGGGACCGATGAGCGCATGAATATGACCGCGCTGCACCTGCAGGTTTACATCATTTACCGCCACGAAACCAAGGAATTCCTTGGTCAGGTTTTTTGTTTCTAAGATTAAATCACTCATGTTATGCATTAATTTTAAAAAATAGTGATTGAAAACACAGGTGTCTCCCCATGCCTTTGGTACAGGATGAGTATGCGTTAGAAACAGATTGGCTCGCTATAGGTGCTTTCCATAAGGATTTAAGATTAAAGCGGGTAGAAAAGAGAAAAACCGCGAAAAACAAGGTTTTTCGCGGTTTTAGATATAAATATATAATTTTTCAATAGCGGTGAAAGTGTAAAAACCGCTTGTTTGTTATATGTGTGTAATAAACTTGGTGACCAAATATCCGTCAAAGGTTTCGGTACCGCCTTCACTGCCGATGCCACTGTCTTTCACGCCACCAAAGGGCGTTTCGGGCAAGGCAGAACCGAAGTGGTTAATGTTGACCATGCCGGCTTCCAGTGTATTGGACGCTTTGGTTGCGGTTTGAAGTGAATTGGTAAATACATATGAAGACAGGCCAAAAGGCAGGCTGTTGGCCCTGGCCAGGACTTCATCGGTATCGCTAAATTTCACCACGGGCGCAATTGGCCCAAATGGCTCTTCGGTCATGAGCTTTGCATCATCGTTAAGATGGGTGATAACGGTTGGCGGAAAAAAGTAACCGGTTTGTGATAGTGGGTTGCCGCCCAGTTCAATGGTGGCGCCACGCTGCCTGGCATCTTCAACAAAGGCGTTCATGCTGCCAATGCGGCGTTCGTGGGCCAAGGGGCCCATGTCGGTTCCCTGGGCCGTGCCATCGCCTACCTGAATGCTTTTTAAGGTATTTACAAAAATATCCAGGAACTGGTCATAGGCTTTTTCCTGGACATAAAAACGGGTGGGTGAGACGCAGACCTGGCCGGCATTGCGAATTTTGAATTTAGCCAGGCTTTTGGCTGCCTGTTCGATATTGGCATCATCAAAGATCAGTACCGGAGAATGACCACCCAGTTCCATGGTAATGCGTTTCATGTGGGCGCCAGCCAGGGCTGCCAGCTGTTTGCCAACCGGCACCGAGCCGGTAAACGATACTTTGCGCACGATGGGTGAGCGGATCAGGTAGTCGGATACCTTGGCGGGCTCACCCCAGACGATATTCAGCACCCCTTTGGGCAGGCCGGCATCATGGAAGATGCGGGCAATGGCCATGACGGCACTGGGCGAGTCTTCGGGGCCTTTCAGGATAATAGAGCAACCGGCACCGATGGCCGCCGAAATTTTACGGATAGCCTGGTTATAAGGGAAATTCCAGGGGGTGAAGGCGGCGCATACGCCAATCGGTTCACGAACCACGATCTGGCGCACATTGGGGGTGCGGGGTGGAATGACCCGGCCGTAAATGCGGCGGCACTCTTCGGCATGCCAGTCGCAGTGGTCGGCGCATGCGGTGACTTCGCCCACGGATTCGGCCAGGGGCTTGCCCTGGTCACGGGTCATGTTCAGGCCAATTTCCCCGGCACGGTCACGGGACAATTGGGCCGCCTTGCGTAAAATGGCCGAACGCTCTATGGGAGAGCTGTGCTTCCATGAGTCGAAAGCCCGCTGGGCAGCGGACAGGGCGCGATCCAGGTCAGCGTCGCTGGCATGGGGCAGTTGTCCCAGTACCTCAAGGGTGGCCGGGTTAATGATATCCTGGGTTTTGCGTCCTCCACCGGAAACAAACTCGCCATCTATATATAGACTCAGTGCTTCATATTGACTCATTTCTCTTCAGTCCTTATTGGTGTTTTGAATGGGCAGTTATTAGGTAAATGCTTGATTTTTCTAGACCACTTTGCTGACAGATTCGGCAAAGTAGGTGACGTTGTCTTCGTTCAGGCCGGGTACGCTAATTCGTCCCGAATCGATCAGGTAAACACCATAATCGGTGCGCAGCTTTTCAATTTGTGCCAGGCTTAGGCCAGTGTAGCTGAACATGCCATTTTGCTTAATGATGAACGCGCTGTCAAAATGGGGGGCCTGTGCTTTCAGGATATCGTAGGCTTTCTGGCGTATATTGCTGATACGTGTGCGCATTTCATTAACTTCGCGCTCCCATACGGCAAACAGCTCCGGGTCGTTAAGCACGTCAGAAATCATGCGGGCACCATGCAAGGGTGGATTGGAATAAATGCAGCGAACCAGCAGCTTGATTTGTCCCAGTACCCGGTCGGCTTCGGTGGTGTTTTGGCAAATCACCGAAAGGGCACCGCAGCGTTCGGCGTAAAAAGAAAAGTTTTTGGAAAAAGAGTTGGCGACCAGCATCGGAATGTTTTTGGATGCCATTAAACGGACGGCAAAGGCATCTTCATCAAGGCCGTTGCTGAAACCCTGATAGGCAATATCCAGGAACGGGATCAGTTTGCGTTCAACAATAATGTTGGCAATTTCTTCCCATTGCGCGTTGGACAGGTCAGCGCCGGTGGGATTGTGGCAGCAGGGGTGCAATAGCACAATACTGGCTTCAGGCATGGTCTGGAAGGCTTGCTTCATGTCGTCAAATAGCAAAACGCCATTGGCAGAATCGTAATAGGGGTAGGTATGGGTTTTCAGGCCAGCGCCTTTAAAGATAGCGTGGTGATTATCCCAGCCCGGGTTGCTGATCCAGATTTCACTGTTGGGGCTGGCCAACTGCAGCAGTTCGCCACCAATACGCAGGGCGCCGGTACCGCCCACGCTTTGCATGGTCACAATGCGGCCTTCGTTCAGGGCAGCGCATTCTGTGCCAAAAAGCAACTTTTGTACTGCGCTACGATAGCTGGGTAAACCTTCCATGGGTAGGTACTGGCGGGTTTCGGGTTGCTGAGCACGTTTCAGTTCGGCTTGATGGATACTGTTCAGGATGGGAATTTGGCCCTTGCCATCATAATAAAGCCCAACGGTCAGATCCACTTTATTCTGGCGCTGGTCTTGGCGGAACATATCACCAATTCTGAAAATGGGGTCACCGGCATAAGGTGCTAAATGCTCAAACATGGCTTTCCTTCTAGTTAAAAATATGTATGCGTGGAAAAAAATAACTGTACCATGGAAAAGCCGGATTCAAGGCATGGGTTTGTCAATGTCAGGGAGCAGGGCATTGATGGCTTCGTGGGTGATCAGGTTGTAGGAATGGCTCAGGATGCGTAGTGAAAAAATGCATCTTGGCCAGGCAAATGGTGACTAACGTGGCGGGCAAATAAAAGGCTTGCTAAAACCGGGCGCATCGTGTATAGTAATAGACTTCGCTCATTCTACAGTGGGTGGAGAGTTCTTATTTAAGCAGATTTCAACCCAGGGTGGCTTGGTTTAAACGCCAATCGACCTGACGGGACCAAAACTGGTTATATGAATAGCGAAAGCGAATATGGTCCGCCACATTTTGTTTGGCGGTATATGTAACTAAGTTGGAACAGGAATAATCATGATCCAAATGCAAAGCACGCTAGACGTGGCTGATAACACTGGTGCACGCCGCATAATGTGCATTAAGGTGTTAGGTGGCTCCAAGCGCCGTTATGCTGCCATCGGTGACATTATCAAGGTTAGTGTTAAAGATGCAGCACCGCGCGGACGCGTCAAAAAAGGCGAAATTTATAACGCGGTGGTTGTTCGTACCGCTAAGGGTGTTCGTCGTAAAGATGGCTCATTAATCCGTTTCGGCGGTAATGCAGCTGTATTGCTCAATGCCAAGCTGGAGCCAATCGGTACTCGCATTTTCGGCCCTGTTACGCGTGAATTGCGTACAGAGCGTTTTATGAAAATCGTGTCTCTGGCACCTGAAGTGTTATAAGAGGGTAACGATGAACAATATCCGTAAAGGTGATGAAGTTATCGTTTTGACCGGACGCGACAAAAAGCGTCGTGGTGTTGTACTGGCTCGCGTCGGTGCAGATCACGTTCTGGTTGAAGGCGTTAACGTCGTTAAGAAACACCAAAAACCTAATCCCATGACAAACAATCCAGGCGGTATCGTTGAAAAAACGCTGCCAATCCACATTTCAAATGTGGGCTTGTTTAACCCAGAAACAGGTAAAGCTGATCGCGTTGGTGTTAAAGAAGTGGATGGTCATAAAGTCCGTATTTATCGTTCCAACGGCGCTGTCGTTGGCGTGAAAGCGTAAGGGGCACAATATAATGGCTCGTTTACAAGAATTATATAGAAGCAAGATTGCTGGCGAATTGAAAGAAAAGTTCGAGTATAAAAGTGAAATGGAAGTGCCACGCATTACCAAGATCACTTTGAACATGGGCGTTTCCGAAGCGGTTGCAGACAAGAAAGTTATTGAGCACGCCGTTTCTGACCTGACTAAAATTGCAGGGCAAAAACCAGTCGTGACAAAAACCCGCAAGGCGATTGCCGGTTTCAAGATTCGCGAAGACTATCCTATCGGTTGTATGGTTACTCTACGTGGCAAACGCATGTATGAGTTCCTGGATCGTCTGGTTACCGTGGCACTGCCACGTGTACGTGACTTCCGCGGTATTTCCGGTCGTGCTTTCGATGGTCGTGGTAACTACAACGTTGGGGTTAAAGAGCAAATCATTTTCCCTGAAATTGAATACGACAAAATTGATGCATTGCGTGGTCTGAATATCAGCATCATTACAACTGCTAAGACTGACGAAGAAGCGAAAGCGCTGCTCACAGCATTCCGCTTCCCGTTTCGTAACTAAGGGGCGATGACGTGGCAAAACTATCACTCATCAATCGCGATATCAAACGTGCAAAACTGGTTGCCAAATATGCAGCCAAACGTGCCGAATTGACAGCGATCATTAACGACACATCTAAATCAGACGAAGAGCGCTATGTCGCCCGTCTGAAAGTGCAACAATTACCTCGCAATGCCAATCCAACACGCATGCGTAATCGTTGTGTAATTACTGGCCGTCCTCGTGGCGTGTTCAGCAAGTTTGGTTTGACTCGTCACAAACTGCGCGAAATGGCAATGCGCGGTGAAGTGCCTGGTATGACTAAAGCAAGCTGGTAGGAGAATATAAATGAGCATGAGCGATCCAATCGCCGATATGTTGACGCGTATCCGTAACGCCCAACAGGTCGAGAAAGTTTCGGTATCTATGCCCTCCTCTAAGCTGAAAGCGGCTATTGCTGCTGTGCTGAAAGATGAAGGTTATATCGAAAGCTTCGAAATCAAAGGTGAAAAAGCCAAGCCCGAGCTTGAAATTTCACTGAAATATTATGCAGGTCGTCCCGTGATCGAACGTATTGATCGCGTTTCACGTCCTGGTTTGCGTATCTACAAAGGTCGTGGTTCTATCCCGCAAGTGATGAACGGTCTTGGTGTCGCAATCGTTTCAACTTCGCGCGGTGTCATGACAGATCGCAAAGCACGCTCTGAAGGCGTGGGTGGCGAAGTTCTGTGTTATGTGGCATAAGGAGAATTCAATGTCACGTATAGCAAAATATCCAGTTATTGTACCTAACGGTGTGGAAATTCACATTGCACCCAATAACATCAATGTGAAAGGTCCCCTGGGCGAAATGAACCAGGAACTGAGTGGCGATGTTGCCATTACCCTTGATGACGGTAAATTGTCTTTCGCGGTAACTAACGAAACGCGTCATGCCAAAGCAATGTCAGGTACATTGCGTGCCCTGGTAAACAATATGGTTACCGGTGTCAGCACAGGTTTTGAGCGTCGCCTGAATCTGATCGGTGTGGGTTTTCGTGCACAGGTTCAGGGCAATGCGCTAAAAATGGATCTTGGCTTCTCTCATGATGTCATCCATCCGCTGCCAGAAGGTGTAAAAGCCGAATGTCCAAGCCAGACAGAAATCGTTCTGAAAGGTTACGACAAACAGGTGGTAGGACAGGTTGCTGCTAAAATCCGTGGTTATCGTCCACCAGAGCCTTATAAAGGCAAAGGTGTTCGTTATGCGGGTGAGCAGGTTATCATCAAAGAAGTTAAGAAGAAATAATAGCGCAGGCAAGGATAAATCATGGACAAGAAAGTATCCCGTTTGCGTCGTGCAGTGGCTACACGCCGGAAGATTTCAGAATTGCGTATGTATCGCTTATCTGTATATCGTTCCAATCTGCACATTTACGCGAACGTTATTTCGCCAGAAGGCGACAAAGTGTTATTCAGCGCATCTACTCTTGAAGCAGAGGTTCGTAAAGAACTGGCTGATGACAAAAAAAATGGCGGCAATGTCGAGGCAGCGGTTATCGTAGGTAAACGTGTTGCCGAGAAAGCCAAAGCCGCAGGTATCGAATCGGTCGCATTTGACCGTTCGGGTTTCCGTTATCATGGCCGTGTTAAGGCGTTGGCAGAAGCCGCGCGTGAAGCCGGCCTCAAGTTCTAAGCGAGGAATTGTCAAATGGCTAAAGCACAAGGCAAAAACGCCCCTGAACAAGAACGCGATGACGGTTTTCGTGAAAAAATGATCGCGGTTAACCGCGTCAGCAAAGTAGTCAAGGGCGGTCGCACCATGAGCTTTGCAGCGTTAACCGTGGTTGGAGATGGCGATGGTCGCATCGGCATGGGCAAAGGTAAAGCACGTGAAGTGCCGGTAGCAGTTCAGAAAGCAATGGAACAGGCCCGTCGTGGCATGGTCAAAATTGCCCTGAACAATGGCACGCTGCATCACACTGTAGTAGGCAAGCACGGTGCATCCACCGTTCTGATCTCTCCAGCGGCAGAAGGTACAGGCGTTATCGCCGGTGGCCCAATGCGTGCGATTTTCGAAGTAATGGGTGTACGTAACGTGGTTGCAAAAAGCTTGGGTTCAAGCAATCCATACAACCTGGTACGCGCAACCTTGAACGGTTTGAACGCATGTTTGACGCCATCTGAAGTGGCTGCCAAACGCGGTAAATCCGTTGAAGACATTCTGGGGTAAATCATGGCACAGAATAAACAAATTAAAGTAACACTGGTTCGCTCTGTCATTGGCACCAAACGCGACCACCGCGATACCGTTCGTGGTCTGGGTTTGGGTAAAGTGAACAGCAGCCGTGTGTTACTTGATACGCCCGAAGTTCGTGGGATGATCCGCAAAGTGGGTTATCTCGTGTCAGTATCAGAAGCCTAAAGGAATAGAGATGTCTGAAATGCAACTCAATACGTTAGCTCCTGCTGCTGGAAGCAAGTTTGTCAAACGTCGCGTAGGTCGCGGCATTGGCTCTGGCTTTGGTAAAACAGCAGGTCGTGGTCACAAAGGTCAGAAATCACGTACAGGCGGCTTTCATAAAGTCGGCTTCGAGGGTGGTCAGATGCCTTTGCAACGTCGATTGCCAAAACGCGGTTTCACGCCACTGGGTCGGCATTTGCACGCAGAAGTGCGTTTGTCTGATTTACAGAAAATTGAAGCTGATGTTATCGACGTTCAGGTTTTAAAACAAGCTGGTGTTATTGGCCAAAGCGTTCGTTACGCCAAGGTCATCCTGTCCGGTGAATTGTCACGCAAAGTGTCCCTGAATGGCCTTTTGGCCACAGCAGGTGCACGCGCGGCAATTGAAGCCGCTGGCGGTTCACTCGCTTAAAAAGGGGTAAAAGTGGCTAAAGCGCAGGCAGCAGGTAAAGCAGGTGGCGGTAAAAAATACGGCGACCTTAAACAGCGACTTGTGTTCCTGATTCTTGCTCTGATTGTGTACCGTTTCGGTACACATATTCCTGTTCCTGGCATCAACCCTGGTGCCATGCAGGATCTGTTTAATACACAGTCAGACGGAATTCTGGGTCTTTTTAACATGTTTTCCGGTGGTGCTCTCGAGCGCTTCTCCGTGTTTGCATTGGGTATCATGCCGTATATTTCGGCATCGATCATCATGCAGCTGGTGACAGCGGTCGTGCCATCCCTGGAAGCCCTGAAAAAAGAGGGTGAATCGGGTCGTCGCAAGATTACCCAGTACACCCGCTATTTCACTGTTGTATTAGCGTTGGTACAGTCATTTGGTATTGCAGCAACCTTACAGGCACAACCCAGTCTGGTTATCACCCCGGGAGCCATGTTTGTCTTCACGACGGTGGTTAGCCTGGTAACGGGTACCATGTTTGTAATGTGGCTGGGTGAGCAAATCACCGAACGTGGTTTGGGTAACGGTATTTCAATCCTGATTTTTGCAGGTATTGTGGCCGGTTTACCTACTGCACTGGCAAGCATGTTCGAGCTTGTTAGCCAGAATCAGATCGGAACGGTTGCAGCCTTGTTCATTCTTGCGCTGGTCGTGGCGATAACTGCTTTGGTTGTATTTGTCGAGCGTGGTCAGCGTCGCATTACCGTGAACTATGCCAAACGTCAGGTTGGAAATAAAATTTATGGTGGTCAAAGTTCTCATTTGCCACTGAAATTGAATATGGCGGGTGTTATTCCCCCAATTTTTGCATCGTCAATTATTTTGTTTCCGGCTACAATTGCGAACTGGTTTTCAAGTGCAGGCCAAATTCGCTGGCTAAGTGATATATCAGCTGCTTTGCAGCCTGGTCAACCGCTTTATGTCACTGTATTTACTGCTTTGATTATATTCTTCTGTTTTTTCTATACGGCTCTTGTTTTCAACAGTCGTGAAACAGCAGATAACCTGAAGAAAAGTGGTGCATTTGTACCAGGTATTCGTCCAGGTCAGCAAACGGCAAAATATATTGACAAGATATTAATGCGTTTAACGCTGGTAGGCGCCATTTACATCACGCTGGTGTGTCTGGTTCCTGAGTTCCTGAGAATGCAGTGGCAGAATGTACCGTTTTATCTGGGTGGCACCTCACTGTTAATTATTGTGGTGGTGACTATGGACTTTATGGCCCAGGTTCAGGCCTACATGATGTCGCACCAATATGATTCACTACTCAAGAAAACCAGTTTCAAGGGTACGAATTTACCAATGAGATAATCATCATGGCCAAGGACGACGTCATACAAATGCAGGGAGAGGTTATCGAAAACCTCCCCAACGCAACTTTTCGTATTAAACTGGAAAATGGCCATGTGGTTTTAGGCTATATCTCTGGCAAAATGCGTATGCACTATATTCGGATTCTTCCGGGTGACAAGGTTACTGTGGAGTTAACCCCATATGACCTTTCACGCGCCAGAATCGTATTCCGCTCTAAATAAGCGGAAACAATTAGGAGTCAACCAATGAAGGTAATGGCATCGGTTAAAAAGATCTGCCGTAATTGCAAGATCATTAAACGTCACGGAGTTGTACGAGTAATTTGTACAGATCCGCGTCACAAGCAACGCCAGGGTTAATCCCTGCGTTAACGACTTAACGAGGAACAGTCATGGCCCGTATTGCAGGCATCAACATTCCGCCGCATCAACATGCAGAAATCGGTCTTACCGCTATTTTTGGTATTGGACGCACCCGCTCTCGTCAGATTTGCGAAGCATCAGGCGTACCATTCGATAAAAAAGTCAAAGACCTGACAGATGTAGAACTCGAGAAAATTCGTGAACAGATTGGTACGTTCACGGTTGAGGGTGATTTGCGACGTGAAGTACAACTTTCGATTAAACGCTTAATCGACTTGGGAACTTATCGTGGCATGCGCCACAGACGTGGACTGCCCGTCCGTGGTCAGCGCACTCGTACGAATGCGCGTACCCGTAAAGGACCGCGTCGTGCAGCTCAATCACTGAAGAAATAATCGGGGTAGGTTATTATGGCGAAAGCTTCTAGCGGCGCAAATCGCGCACGCAAAAAAATTAAAAAGGTTGTATCGGACGGCATTGCGCACGTTCATGCATCTTTTAACAACACAATCATCACAATTACTGACCGTCAAGGCAATGCCTTGTCATGGGCGACGTCGGGTGGCGCGGGCTTTAAAGGCTCACGTAAATCGACGCCTTTTGCAGCGCAGGTTGCAGCCGAGTCAGCGGGACGTGTAGCATTGGAATTTGGTATCAAAACACTTGAAGTGCGCGTAAAGGGCCCTGGTCCTGGACGTGAATCTTCAATACGTGCATTGAATGCGCTAGGTATCAAAATTTCAAGTATCTCTGATATCACGCCAGTTCCGCATAACGGTTGCCGCCCTCCTAAACGCCGCCGTATCTAATATATTAAGGGAACATAATGGCACGATATACTGGACCAAAATGTAAACTTTCACGTCGTGAAGGTATTGATTTATTTCTGAAGAGTGCACGTCGCTCTTTGGATTCCAAATGCAAACTGGATTCCAAACCAGGTCAGCACGGTCGCACTTCCGGTGCCCGTACTTCCGATTATGGTTTACAGTTGCGCGAGAAACAAAAACTCAAACGTATGTACGGCGTACTTGAAAAACAATTCCGTAAATACTTTGCTGAAGCTGAGCGTCGCCGTGGCAACACAGGCGAGACCCTGATTCAGTTGTTGGAATCTCGCCTTGATAACGTGGTATACCGCATGGGTTTTGGCTCTACACGCGCCGAAGCACGTCAGCTGGTCAGCCACGGAGCGATTGAACTGAACGGCCACAAAGCCGACATTCCTTCAATGCTCATCAAAAGCGGAGACATCATTTCCGTACGTGAAAAATCCAAAGGCCAGGCTCGTATCAAAGAGTCTTTGGATCTGGCAACCGGTAATGGTCTGCCACAATGGGTCGAGGTAGATGCTGCCAAACTAACTGGCACATTCAAGCAAGCCCCAGATCGTGCAGATGTTGCGCGTGATATTAATGAATCAATGGTTGTTGAATTGTATTCTCGTTAATGTCGTGAAAAAGCAGAAAAGGTCTTGGCCTTTTCTGCTTTTTATCTTATATCCCGCTTTACAATTACATAAAAACAATAAAAATAAGTTATAATCTTCCGGTTCTTCATCAGGTTGATCTTGCGCATATAGTCGCAATCAGTCTGTTTTTTTATATTTTTATCTTATCCATCAGCCTTATCGGTGTAACGAGCCGAGGGTATTGAAAAGGAAATGAAATGTCTCAGGCTTTTCTTAAACCACGTTCCATTGACGTAACACCCATTACCGACAACCATGCCAAAGTTGTCATGGAGCCGTTTGAGCGCGGTTTTGGCCATACCTTGGGCAATGCCCTGCGCCGTATCCTGCTGTCTTCCATGACAGGCTACGCACCCACCGAAGTACAAATTACCGGTGTTGTGCACGAATATTCTACATTGCCAGGCGTAGGCGAAGACGTGGTTGATATCCTGCTTAACCTGAAAGGGGTGATTTTCAAACTGCACAACCGTGAAGAAGTCACTGTTACCTTGCGTAAAAGCGGTACGGGCCCAATTCTGGCCAGCGACATTGAACTTCCCCATGATGTTGAAATCATTAACCCGAATCATGTTATTGCCAACCTGACCGAAAATGGCAAGCTTGAAATGCAAATCAAGGTAGAGCAGGGTCGCGGTTATGTGCCCGGTAACATTCGTGCCCTGGCAGACGATAAAGCCCATACCATTGGCCGCATTATCCTGGATGCCTCTTACAGTCCTATCCTTCGTGTTAGTTATGCGGTTGAAAGCGCCCGTGTTGAACAGCGTACCGACCTTGACAAACTGATCCTCGATATCGAAACAGACGGTGTGATTACACCCGAAGAAGCCGTACGTCAGGCTGCCCGTATTTTAATGGATCAGATTTCTGTATTTGCCGCCCTTGAAGGCGCAACCGAAACCTATGAAACTCCTGTACGTGGCGCACCACAAATTGATCCTGTCCTGCTGCGTCCGGTTGATGATCTTGAGTTAACGGTTCGTTCGGCCAACTGCCTGAAAGCGGAAAACATTTACTACATTGGTGACCTGATCCAGCGCACCGAAAATGAATTGCTGAAAACCCCTAACCTGGGTCGCAAATCACTGAACGAAATTAAAGAAGTACTGGCCGCACGCGGTCTGACCCTGGGCATGAAACTTGAAAACTGGCCGCCTCTTGGCCTGGAACGCCCATAAAGCAAAGCATTTATTGCCAGCCTTTTGTAAATCTGGCTGGCAGTATTTACATCAACCGGACCGCCGTCTTTGGTCATCATTTCAAAAACGGATAGAAGAGCTGGGTTAAGCGAATGATCAACCGATCATTTTACATTTAGATTCATAGGAAATATATCATGCGTCATCGCAGTGGTTTACGTAAATTAAATCGTACAAGCAGCCATCGTCTGGCTATGTTCCGCAACATGTCTGTATCCCTGATCCAGCACGAAGCGATTAAAACAACATTGCCTAAAGCCAAAGAGCTGCGCCGTGTCATCGAACCCCTGATCACTTTAGCCAAAGAGCCAACCCTGGCCAATAAACGCCTGGCATTTGCCCGTTTGCGCGATCGTGATGCTGTGGTTAAATTGTTTGCTGAAATCGGTCCCCGTTTCCAGGAGCGTAATGGTGGTTACACCCGCATCCTTAAAATGGGTTTCCGTCAAGGTGACAATGCACCCATGGCTTTCATGGAGTTGGTTGACCGCCCGGAAGTTGCTGATGAAGTGGTTGATGCCGAGTAATTAAGTCATTAATTATTCAGGTCTCAGGAAAAGCACCCTTAAAAACGGGTGCTTTTTTTTGCCTGACGGAACTGATCGGGAACAATGATTGGATTGGCCGTAAAACATCGTTTTGTTATGTCAGGGAAAGATGTCAATATCTTTATATTGGCTAATATGACCAGGATGACACAATAATGCCAAAGGGCGTAATATGATTATGTTCGGGCTTGGTTATTTGTAATTAATAATGGCGGCAACCCTGCCATTGGCTGTTAAGGTATGAACATGAAAATTGAATCGGTTGTGCTTGACCAGTGGTATCCCGTCGCAACAGAAAATATGCTGGTTGCAGGCAAGGTTTATCACACGAAGGTGCTGGGGCAGCCTATTGAATATGGACTAGATGAACAAGGCGACTTTTATGCCATTCGGCGCGAGACCCAGGGAGCGTTGCCTGTATTACTGCAACATTACACCTATTGGATCAGCCTGGGAAATCCGCCTGTTTTGTTTTCCATTCCTGAATTCCAGGACTCAGAGCGGCGTGTGCTGGCGACGGTTCCGGTAAACGTACGGGCTTCCGGTTTACGGGTGGTGGAGAATTTTCTGGATATGGCACATTTCCCGTTTATTCATGAAGGAACACTAGGAGAAATGCCCTTTACCGCAGTCAAGCCTTATCGTGTTGATATTGAAAATGATGAAATTTATGCGCGGGATTGCGAGTTTTACCAACCGATGGCCGCTTTCAGTCATGAGGGCGGCCTGAATATTGAATATATTTACAGGGTGAGCAGCCCGTTTAATGCGGTATTGTATAAAACCTGTCCCTTGCAGCCAGAAAAAAAAGATGTTGTCTGTCTTTTTGTCCAGCCTTGTGATGAAGATCGCAGTATTGTGCATATGCCAATGGCTTGCCTTGATGATAGCGCCAGCCTTGAAGAATTGCGTTTGTTCCGACAAAACATCCTTGGCCAGGATATTGGCATACTGAATAATCAAGTCCCGCGTAAACTGCCGTTGTTAGCCGATTTTGAAATATCAACCGGTGCTGATGCCATTTCGCTTGTCTATCGACGCTGGCTAAACGAAAAAGGCGTATGTTATGGAACTTTTCAGAACGCCTGAAATACGGTTTTCTGATTCTTAATGCTAATAAGAGTTGACTATGTTTGAAGATAAATGGTTTCCCGTTGCCAGAGCCGATGAACTGGTTTTGCGTCATGTATTCCATGCCCAATTGCATGGCGTGGAGCTGGCCTTATGGAGAACCGACAAGGGTGAGGTTAATGCCTGGGAAAATCGCTGTCCACATCGAGGCATGCGGCTAACCCTGGGTGTTAATACAGGCAAAAGCCTGAAGTGCCAATACCATGGCTGGCAGTTCCACTCCGGTGACGGACAGTGTTCAGTGATTCCATCGGTGGCCGATGGCAGTATTCCACACTCTGCCTGCGCCAAAAATTTTTCTGTGACAGAAAAAAACGGTTTTGTCTGGGTCAATCTGACGCGAGACTATTTAAGTGAGCCCAGCACGCTTTCCCATGCCTTTGCGTTGCCATCCAGCGTGCTGCGCAGCATTACCGTTAATGCGCCACTGGCGCTGGTGCAGGCGCAGCTGCAACACTTTTGCCAGTATGACCGGCATATCGACAGGCAAACTTTTCAGGTGCATGAAGAGGGCTTAATGGTGCATGTCTGCTGGCAAGAATACATGTTGCAAACCATAGAAGTCTTGTTCATGCTGCAACCGGCGCATACCGAAAAAACGGTGATTCATGTCATGTGCAACCAGAGTGATGATGAACTGAAGTGGACGCGTCGTATCAATCATGCCTTGACAAGCCTGAAGCGTGAGCTGGAAGCCGGCAGGGATATCAGGCAAGAAGAACCGGTTATTGCACCACAACCGGTACAGGCCTTGCCGCGCTGGTTACCGGCACGGGTGATCGAGCGTAAGGAAATTGCCGAACAGGTGGCGTCATTCCGTTTGCATTTGCCATCATTCAATCGTTTCAAGGGCATCGAAGCGGGTGCACATATTGATGTCCGTACGCCGCAAGGCCTGGTGCGGCAGTTTTCCCTGGTTGAATGGGACACGAAAGCACAGGAGTTGCTGATTGGGGTCAAGCTTGAGCCCGAGTCCAGGGGGGGATCAGCCTCTTTATATAATAATCTTAAGGTAGATAGCGTGCTTGAAATTTCGGCACCCAGAAACCATTTTCGGCTGGTGCCGGGCAAAGGCGGCCTATTAATAGCCGGTGGTATTGGTGTGGCGCCAATTGTTGCCATGGCCAACCAGCTTGCCCATGAAAAACTGCCTTATCATTTGCATTATTTCGTGCGCAATATCTATTCCCGTGCTTTTGTAGACCAGCTTAATAAACTGGCTAATGTTTCGTTTTATCAAGCCATGCAAGCAGATCAGGTGGCCGGGCAGCTTAAAACCATTCTGGCAAAGGTAAGCACCGAGCAGCCTAATGTGTATATTTGTGGCCCTAAAGGCCTGCTTGATACCGCATTGCGGGTCATTCAGGAAAATGGCTGGTCGCACATCCAGGTTCGTCATGAACTTTTTTCCAACCGGGTTGATCACCGTGATGAGCACACCTTCAAGGTCACGCTGGCCAAATCGGGCCAAAGCTATATTATTCCTTCCGGTGTCAGTATTACCGATGCCTTAAGGGAATACGGGGTGCACATTGAAACCTCGTGTGAGCAGGGGGTGTGCGGCACCTGTTATACCAAAGTCCTGTCAGGCAAGCTTGATCACAAGGATGCCTACTTGAGCGAAGAAGAAAAACAAAGTGGCGACTGCATGATGCCTTGTGTGTCACGCAGTGCAAACGATGATCTGGTACTGGATATTTAGGAGCGGGCATGCTGAGTTTATACGATTGCGAATTTTCTGAAAATTGTTATAAGGTTCGTCTGTTCCTGAGTATCCTGGGACAGGAACACCAGCTTATCCCGGTTGAACTTTTTCCCGGGCGCGAGCATCAACAGGCCCATTTTCGTGCTATTAACCCTTTGGCCAAAGTGCCTGTGCTGGAAGATAACGGGTTTATTGTGCGTGACTCACAAGCTATTTTAATTTATCTTGCCTGTAAATATGCCCCTAAAGGAAAATGGTACCCGCTTGAGGAAGCATCCCGGATTGCCCGGGTCCAGATGTGGCTGTCTTTTGCCAACGACCTGAATGAAACGGTTTCAAGCGTGCGCCAGGTACAAGTGTTTGGCAAAGATGAAAATGTTGCCCCAAAGTGCAAGGCTGCCCGGGAATTGCTGGCGGTTATGGAAGAGCATATGTGGTTTGCCGAAAAGGCCGGCCATTTTTGGCTGTGTGCCGGTGATCATCCCACGGTTGCCGATTTGGCCTGTTTTCCGCATGTCATGCTGTCTGATGAAGCCGGTATTTCTTTAATCGATTACCCGGCCCTGCGCCGCTGGACCGACCGTGTCAAGGGTATTAACGGTTTTACGGCCATGCCAGGCATTTTCAGCCTTACCGGCAGTTAATGCGATTCGGCCCGATTCAGTTCAATACTTTATCCAGGGTGGCAGAAAATTTCCCGGCATTCTGAAAGCCCACCACGCGGATTCTGTCCAGTTCCTGGCCCTTGTCATTGAAAAAGATAATCCCTGGCGGGCCAAACAGCTTGAAGCGTTTTAACAGCTCGCGATCGTCTTGGTTGTTTTTGGTGACATCAACCTGAAGCAGTAGCATCTGACTTAGTTTTTGTTTGACAGCAGGGTCGGAAAAAGTAAATAGCTCCATTTCCTTGCAGGAGATGCACCAGTCGGCATAAAAATCCAGCATAACCGGTTTGCTGGCATTGGCCACTGTGGTTTCAAGTTCTGCCAGGGTGGTAACCATAACAAACGGGGTTTCTTCTACGGCTGCGGTGTTGCCTTGTATGGCAGATGCCTGGTTGTTGCCTGTGCCAGCGCTTAAGCCTTTAAGCGGGCTAAGCACGCTTTGACCACCCGTGGCCAAACCCAGCATGAGCAAGGTTGCCCACAAGGCAAACAGCAGGCCGGTGGCCTTGAACAATAGTTTCAGAATGCTGTTATTGTCTGGCAAGGGGGCAAAAGCGCCTAATAACAATGCCAGGCACATGGACAGGAAAGCCCAGGCCAGCAGGTTAAACCAGCTGGGGCTGATGGGCATGATCATCCAGACAGCGGTAGCCAGCAACAGCAGGCCACAGAAATTCTTGATGTTGTTCATCCAGGGGCCGGCCTTGGGCAGCAGGGCACCCGAAGAGGTACCCAGGATGAGCAGGGAAGTACCCTGGCCCCAGGCCAGGACAAACAGCGCCAGGCCACCCGTGGTTAAATTGCCGGTTTGTGAAATAAACAGCAGCACACCCGCCAGCGGCGCCGCTACACAAGGACCGCAGATCAGGGCCGAAACAATACCCATGAAAAAGGCATTGCCCATGCGCCCGCCTGGCATGCGGGACACTTTTTCATTCAGGGAAGACTGCAGGCTGGTGGGCATTTGGATGGAAAAAGCCCCAAACATGCCAATGGCCAGGATGACCAGGGCAATGGCAAACAGGCCAAGCACCCAGGGATTCTGGATCCAGGAGGCCATGACGGCGCCAATAGAGGCGGCCAGTATGCCCAGAATGGTATAAACAACCGAGGTGCCCAGTACGTACATAAGCGTCAGGTTAAGGCCCCTGAAGCGCGAACCACTGGCATTGGCAGCCTTGCGGTCACCCACCACAATAGAGAGCAGGATGGGCAGCATGGGCAGTACACAGGGCGTAAAAGAAAGCAGAACCCCCAGGGCGAAGCTGAGCAGGATGATTTTTAGCAGGCCGGCATCGCCTAGCCAGGCGGCAATATCGGTATCGCCGGCATCAAACAGGGAGATATTGTTGTCGGCCGTGTTGCTGCTTGTAGACACCAGGGGTGGACCGCCCAGTATGGCACCTTTGCCGGCGGTAATTTCATAGCCGGTTGCGGTGGGGCTTAAGCCAATTTCGTAGGTCATGGGTGGGTAGCACAGGCCGGCATCGGCGCAGCCCTGCCCAATCAGTTCAAGGGTGAAAGGGCGGTCACTTTTATTTAGGGGTAACTGGATGTCAACATGGTTGTAATAGACCTCCATTTCCTTGTCGAAAGTGGGGTCGTATTTGACCTGTCCGGAAGATGGGTAAACGGGGGTGCCCAGCAATTGGCTTGCCTGTGTGGCGTTGTCATCATCTTTAATATGATATTCAAAGCGCTCACGGTACATATAATATTTTGGCGCAATGTCAAAATGGATGTTCAGCTGGTTGCCGGTTTGCATTTGGGCTGAAAATACAAATGCCTTTTCGGGATCCAGAAAATCTTCTTCTGCCTGCAGGGGCGAGAGGGCAGCGAAAAAAAACAGGGTGAAAACAGACAAGAACCAGAGAAATTTTTTGTACAGCGGTGCAATCATGGAATGGACTCAAATTTTTGTTTGTTGCTGGACCCAATATAAATAGGGGGTGTGCCCGCCTATTATGGGCACGGCAATAATTTCGGGCGCGTCATAAGGATGCAGCTTGGCAATTTTCTGAAAGCATGCCTGCTGGCGTTCCTGGGTGGTTTTGATGGTCAAGGTGATTTCTTCGTTGCCCTCGACCACGTTTTCCCACTGGTAGATAGACAGCCCGGGGGCGCTTAGGTTCACACAGGCAGCCAGCTTTTCTTCAACCAGGACGTGGGCAATGCGTTTGCCCAGAAGCAGGTCGGGAACCGTGCTGTAAATAAGAATGCAATGGCCGGTATCTGTTTTCATGAAAATGACCTTTGAGAGAAGCACAAAGGCCATTGTAGCGTAAGAACGGGCAAACTGGCCTGACCCCGGTTAAGGAAACAGGCTTTGGCGGAAGATCAGTTTTCGAGCAGAAGGCGGTTTTTCTCGGAAATGCCAATGCCGGCCCAGTTATTGCCCAGTTCACTCACCAGCAGGCAGTCGTTAACGTTAAGCGCGGGTAAAAGCAGGTCGCGCACCTGGTTGGCGTTAAGGGGGGTAGAGACGATATAGCTGGCATCAAAACAGTGCCAGCGGTTGGGGAAATGCTGGTCGATGATTTCCTTTAAGCGGGTAAAGCGTGAACCCAGCAGGCGCAGGTCGTAAGCGATTAAAATATTCATGGTTATTGCCTTTTGCTCATTGTTGAAATCGTTAATGCTTATATTAATGACAATTGGCAAGAATAGCCATGGGTAAGGCGGGATATCTTGATATTTGTCTGGCCGGTTTTGTGCCGGCCAGACGTTTGTAGTGGCAAGCGGCATGCCTGGTGCAGCCGGCTTGTCTGTCTTGCTACAGGGCACTCTGTTGCAAGCGCCAAAGGGAAGGGGAAATATCAGTTTTGCTGTTGCAGGATTTTTGCCGCTTCGATGGCGAAGTAAGTCAAAATGCCGTCGGCACCGGCCCGTTTGAAAGCAAGCAGGGATTCCATCATGACTTTGTCGTGATCAAGCCAGCCGTTGATGGCGGCGGCCTTGATCATGGCGTATTCACCGCTAACCTGGTAGGCATAGGTGGGCATCCGGAACATTTCCTTGACATCGCGCACGATATCCAGATAGGGCATGCCGGGCTTGACCATCACCAGGTCGGCGCCTTCGCGAATGTCGGCAGCCACTTCACGCAGGGCTTCATTGCGGTTGGCCGGATCAACCTGATAGGTCATTTTATCTGCCTTGCCCAGGTTACTGGCAGAACCCACGGCATCGCGGAACGGGCCATAGAAAGCACTGGCGTACTTGGCAGAATAGGCCATGATGCGGGTGTAAATATGATTGTTGGCTTCAAGGGCCTGGCGAATGGCGCCAATGCGTCCGTCCATCATGTCGCTGGGGGCGACATAATCGGCACCGGCTTCGGCCTGCACCAATGCCTGCTTAACCAGCATGTCAACCGTTGGCTCGTTTAATACATAGCCACTGTCGTCAATTAAGCCGTCCTGGCCGTGGCTGGTGTAAGGGTCAAGGGCGGCATCACATAAAATACCAAGTTCGGGGAATTCTTTCTTCAGGGATGCCACCACACGTGGGATCAAGCCATCGGGGTTGGCCGCTTCAATGCCATCGGGAGTTTTCAGGGCAGGGTCAATAGATGGAAACAGGGCCAATACCGGGATGCCCAGTTTGACGCATTCTTCGGCCACGGGCAAGATGGAGTCGGGAGAGTAACGCACGACACCGGGCATGGACAGCACCGGTTCGTGTAAGTTGTTGCCTTCTTTCACAAAGACCGGGTAAATGAAATCATTAACCGAGAGTATGTTTTCCCGGACCAGGCGGCGCGAAAAATCGTCGCGACGGTTGCGACGGGGGCGTGAAGCGGGGAAATCGGCAGTAATAATTGCGTTCATGGAACAACCTTTGGTGAAATCCAGTTAATAATGTTAAGGTCAGCCTCTTCAAGCCCAATACGCTGAGTGGCTGAGAAAGGGATGGCATTCAGGGCGCCAATATCTGCCAGGTCTTTGCGCACGGCTGCAACGGCTTTAAGGCGCTGGCCATAGGGCAGTTTATCGGCCTTGGTCAATAAGACAAGAACGGGTTTGCCGGTGGGAGCGATCCAGTTGGCCAGCCGACGGTCCAGCTCGGTCACACCGCGGCGGATATCAACCAGCAGCACAATGCCGGCCAGGGACGTGCGCTCACGCAGGTAGGCACCCAGGACATCGGCCCATTCTTCACGGGCATCACGGGCAATCGAGGCATAACCGTAACCCGGAAGGTCAACCAGAAAACCCAAAGGGTGTTCGGGGTCGAGCGGATCGGGTAGGCCAAACATGTTGATCAGCCGGGTACGCCCGGGAGTTTTACTGGAAAAGGCCAGCCGTTTCTGGTTGGCGAGTATATTGATCGCAGAGGATTTGCCTGAATTGGAACGGCCCACAAAACATACTTCGGGAACCGACGGTGGAGGCAACTGATGCAGCTTGGATGCTGACGTAAAGAAGGAAGCCCGATGTAAAATTGACACAAGTACGCTCGAATAAATAAAAAATAAGTCCCTATTGTATAATCCTTACCCATAAAAATCGCCTAAATTTGGTGATTGAGGTTTATACTCCTACGTTTAGAAGCATTATCTTTTACAATAGACGCTAATTTAGACCAATGCGTACTGATCCACGGTGATCATAGAGGGTATTCATGAAGCAAGTTTTATCAAAAATTTTAGTGACAAGTGGCGTGGCCATGGGCCTGGTCATGAGCACATCCAGTTTTGCCGCCAAGCCTGATATCAAAACCGGAGAGGAACTGTATGCCAATGGCGACATGTCTCGCGGAATTCTGGCCTGTGTGGCCTGTCATGGTGTTGCTGGCAACAGCATGATCCCCATGTATCCAAGCCTGGCCGGTATGCCCTATGAGTATATCGTCAACCAGCTCAAGAATTTCCAGACTCCGGAAGGGGCTAAAGCCAGCAACCGTACCGATGCACAAGGCAATCCAACCATGATGGATCCTACGGTTGCACAAATGACACCGCAAGACATGCAGAACCTGGCTATTTATATTAGCCAGCAATCCCTGAACCAACCCGCAACGGCTAAACTGGGTGCAGACCTGAATGTTGTCCAGCGTGGTCGTGAAATCTGGCGTGCCGGCATTGCCGATCGCAACGTTCCTGCCTGTGCTTCTTGCCACGGTGCGACCGGCAAAGGCATGCCTTCGGCGTTCCCTGCCCTGTCTGGCCAGCACCCCGAATACCTCGAGGCCCAGCTGCTGGCCTTTGCAGACGGTTATCGTAAAAATGGCGGCACTGAAAACATGATGGGCGAAATCGCCAACCGCATGAACCGCGCAGACATGAAAGCGGTTGCCGATTACGCGGCAGGTATCCGTTAATTTGTTTAATTGTTACTCCCGACACATACGGGGGAACTTTTTCAGATAGCGTTATCTAAATAGGGAGTCCATACGTCGGTACTCCCTATTTTCTTATAATTTAATCATTCACAATGGCAAAACATACCCACCGCAGAAGCTGGACTGCTGATTTTCTTGAATTGATGGGCTCCATGCGCTTTGCGGTAAGCTTGCTCTCGTTTATTTGTGTTGCCAGTATTATTGGCACGGTGTTGCCGCAAAACCAGACCGAGCTTCAATATACCGATCAATTTGGTACTTTCTGGTACACCGTTTTCAGTAAATTCGGTGTGTCGCAAATTTATAATACCTGGTGGTTTCTGGTTATTATGGGTTTTCTGGTGGTTTCCACCTCGGTTTGCCTGCTTCGCAATACGCCCAAAATGGTCAAAGACATGCGTTCTTTCCGTGAGTATATCCGTGAAGGCAGTTTGCGGGCGTTTCCCCATAAACTTAGTGTAGAAGTTGGTGTTGACCAGGACACCGCTGTGCGCATGTCCCAGTCATGGCTAAAAAAAGAAGGTTACCGCTACCGTGAAAAAATTTCGGAAAATGGCGTGTTGCTGGCCGCTAAAAAAGGCAGTACCAACCGGTTGGGCTATATTTTTGCCCACGTTGCGATTGTCGTGATTTGTATTGGCGGCCTGCTTGACAGTGAATTGCCCAATCGCCTGCAAATCTGGTTTGGTAGCAAAGCGCCCATTTCCGCCGCCGCGAAATATATTTCTGATGTCCCCGAAGAAGCCCGCTTTTCTTCCACCAACCCCAGTTTTCGGGGCAACGTGTCCATTTCTGAAGGGGGCAACTCCAGTTACGCCCTGTTGGGATTAGGGGGTGAGCAATTCCTGCAGGTTTTGCCGTTTGATATCAAGCTGAACAAGTTCATTATTGAATATTATGAAACCAATGGCATGCCCAAGCGCTTTGCCAGTGATGTGACGATTACCGACCTTAAAACCAAAGAAGTGGAAAACCGCATTATCGAGGTAAATCATCCTTTTTCCAAAGATGGTATTACGCTTTATCAGTCCAGTTTTCATGACGGTGGTTCTAAACTGCTGCTGACCGGTTACCCTGTAAGCGGGCAGGCAACCGATACCTTTGAATTGAATATGGCCGTGGCGGGTACGTCACAATTAACCACGACGCTTAACGGAGAAAATAAAGAGTACCGGGTAATGATTGATGATTTCAAGCCCATTAACGTTGAAAACCTGAATGCCGGCACCTTGCAACCCAAAAGCTTTGAAGAACAGATTCTGGCAGTGACTGGCAGTGCGGCTGGCAAAGACCGTGAAGTACAAAACGTGGGCCCCAGCGTGGCCTATACGCTAAGTGATGACAATAACCAGTCGGTTAAATATAACAATTATATGTTGCCCATGGTACTGGATGAATCACTGGTTTTTCTGGCAGGCATCCAGTTGCCTGGCGAAGGGATGTTTCGTTATGTCCGCATGCCTGCCGATGATAAAGGCACCCTTAACGAGTTCATGGCCATGCGGGCGGCTTTCCAAAACTCTGGCATGAGGAGCCAGGCAGCCCGTGCGTTTGCTGAAAAATCCAGGGATGAACGCTTCAATGCAGAGATGATTACGCCCTTGGCTGAACAGGCCCTTGGCATATTTGCCAAAGGCGGCTTCATGGGCATAGACCAATATGTTGATGGCATCAACGTTCCGGAAGCAGAACGGATTCCCGAAGACTTGCGTGAACCGATGAAAAAAATCCTGCGTGATTACCTGCTTTTCAGTGCCGTTGAGTTGCGCAATCTGGTACGCACCGAAGCAGGTCTTGAACCCATTTCATTCAGCAGTCGTGAAGAGGCTGAAAACCAGGCCCGCTGGTTTGATTTGTCGTTGCGGGCGCTGTCTGATTTAAGTGTTTATCCGGCGCCTGTCATGCTGCAGATCAAAAATTTTGAGCATATCCAGGCCAGTGTTTTGCAAGCAACCCGTTCTCCGGGTAAAAGCTCTGTCTACCTGGGCTCACTATTCCTGATTATCGGTGTTTTCACCATGTTTTATATTCGTGACCGTCGCATCTGGATGTGGATTAAGCCGGGTGACACGGCAAATAGCAGTAAAATTATGTCAGCAATGACTTCACAGAAAAGAACGCTGGACTTCAATCGTGAATTCGAGCGATTCAGGCATGACTTTTCAGATTTGGCTAAAAAGTAGGAATTGAATATGTCCAATACCTTGGTGCAAGCTTCTCCGGGAACACCTCCATCGGCGAAGTGGGAAGAACAAATTTCAGAAACCGGTGATAATCGTGTCTTGCGCGGCAAGCCCGACTGGACCGACCTGGTTTTCTTTCTGGTTCTGGTGGTTGGGGCAGCGTATGCCATCGTGACTTATCCCACTGAAATGGATATTTACGAGAAATATATCCTGGCCGGTTCCACCGTTTTCGTTACCTGGGTCGGTTGGCTGTGGCGCCCTTTACGGGTGCTCATGATTGCCTGTGGCGTGGCGGCATTGCTGGCCATTGGCCTGTACGATGGCAACCTGGCGCAGGCCGATAACCAGTTTCTGCTTAAATACCTGCTGTCTTCACAGTCGGCTATTTTATGGATGTGCGCCCTGTTTTTTATGGCAACGGTCGTGTATTGGCTGGGTTATATCAGTCCAACTGCGGCCTGGATGGGTACCGCTTTCACCTGGGCAGGTGTATTTTTCGGTTTTACCGGCTTGCTGGTCCGCTGGCGCGAAGGCCATCTTATTGCCCCCGATATGGGGCATATTCCGGTCAGTAACCTGTACGAAGTTTTCGTTTTGTTCTGCCTGATTACCGCCGTTTTTTACCTGTATTATGAAAAACGCTATAACACGAGGGCGTTGGGCGGTTTCGTCCTCCTGGTTATCTCTGCAGCGGTCATTTTCCTGCTTTGGTATACGTTTGAACGTGATGCGGCGGTTATTACTCCATTAAATAACGCTTTGCGCAGCTGGTGGATGAAACTGCACGTGCCGGCCAACTTTATTGGTTATGGCACTTTTGCATTGGCAGCGATGGTTGGTTTTGCCTATCTGGTCAAGCAGCATGGTGAAACCGTTTCCTGGAAACCCCTGGTACCCCTGTTGCTGATTGGCGGTGCCATGGTGTCAGAGCCGTTTATTTTCAGTGACAAAGAAAATTTCGGGTTCTGGATTCTGTATTTTGGCATTGGCATTATTATTGTGGCCTGCATTTTGCTGGCACGAAAAACCATTGCCAGCAAACTGCCACCCCTGGAAGTCCTTGATGACATTATGTATCGGGCCATTTCGGTAGGGTTCGCGTTCTTTACCGTAGCCACTGTATTGGGGGCGCTGTGGGCCGCTGATGCCTGGGGCACTTACTGGCAGTGGGACCCCAAAGAAACCTGGGCCTTTATTGTATGGCTGAACTATGCGGCCTGGCTGCACCTGCGCCTGATGAAAGGCATGCGCGGTACGGTGGCCGCTTACTGGGCACTGGCCGGTCTTATTATTACCAGCTTCGCTTTCCTGGGGGTAAACATATTCCTGTCAGGATTGCATTCTTACGGTGAACTTTAATATTCTCTGAACGCTGGGGCTTTTTCGCTTGAGCGGGCAAAACCGGCACCCAATGCAAAGCGGGTTGTTGGGGAGGTAAAAAAACGGTGGCTAACTATAGTTGGCCACCGTTTTTTTGTTGTTTGAGCAATGAGCACAATGCTCAAACCCGGTTTTTCTATGCCGTATTCTTTTTGGCCGCTTGCTGTGCTTGAGGATGCAAGCGCCCGTCAGCCAATACAAAGCTTTCATCAACCACGCCACTGGGCAAGCTGGCATGGGTCACAATAATAACCGTGCGGTCTTGGGCTACCTGTTGCAGGTTGGCAAACCAGGTATCGGCAGTGGCTTTGTCAAGGCCGGCGGTGGGTTCGTCAAGTAACCAGACGCTTGCGCTGGACAGTAAAATGCGCGCCAGGCACAAACGGCGGATTTGGCCGGTAGACAGGGTATTGCCTCCTTCGCCGGTCCAGGCATCAAGGCCGCCAATTTGTTCAATATGCTTGGCTAAGTGAACTTGTTGCAGGACTTCCCATAAGCGTTCTTCGGAGGCTTGTGGGTTGGCTAACAAGAGGTTGTGGCGAATAGTGCCCATAAATACGGGTGAGTGTTGTGACAGCAGGGCTATGCGTTGGTAAAGCACTGGGCTGTTGACGGTTGTTAAGTTTACGCCGCCATAAGTAATGGTGCCAGACGATAATGGCTGTACTTGCATAATGGCCATTAATAAGGTGGTTTTACCCGTGCCGCTGATGCCGCGAATGGCAATACGCTGGCCATGCTTAACACAAAGATCAAGCTGGCTTAAAACCGGCTGGTTTTCATAGGCGACAGACACATCTTGCAAGTGCAATGACCCGGTTGCAGGAAGAATGGCGGTTGGCTGGGCCTGTTCGGCCTTTGCCTGCGTGTTTGTCGTGGGGACAACCGTAAGGTCTTGAAGACGGTGGGCAGCGGCTTGTACGGTGCCCAGGCCTGCTGCGCCACGCATGATGGGTGATAAAATTTCAAATAGGCCCATGGCCCCCAGCAATAGCCCTACCCATACCGGGGCGGACAATTCCTGTTGTGCCTGTGCATTGGCCCCCAGCCATAAAAGCGCCAGCACCAGTGCGCCCATTAACAGTTGTTGAATAAGTGTGCCGAAACTGCCCGCCTGGGTGACCCGTTGCTGTGCCTTGGCCAAACGCAGGCCGGCTTGGTCAAACTGTGCTTGTGCCATGGGTGTAACGCCAAACACCAGCAGGTCGGTATGGGCGGCAATGGCCTCATGAGCCAGGGCTCGTAATTCGGCATTGGCGGCCTGTACTTCGAGCCCTGCTGCAGCGGTTTTACGAGCCAGCAAATAGGGCAGCACACCGGCAGCCAGGCATAATACAACGAGCAGGATCCAGCCCATCAAAGGTAACGCTGCGCCCATTAGCAGGCTGAAAAAAGCCCCTGCGATGACGGCCGTAAAAACCGGGGTGATAATAAGTAAAAAGAAAGTGTCCAGCCGTTCTATGTCGTTAACTAAACGGGCCAGTAAATCACCATCACGGTATTGTGCCAATTGGGCCGGTTTGAAAGCGGCCAGGCGGGCAAAACTGCCCGTGCGGATTTCAGTCTGCAAGTCTAGCGTAACAATATGGCCGCAGACCCGTTCGGCATAACGTGAGGCAATGCGCCAAATTGACAGGCCGCGCACCATTGCCGATGGAACGAACAGGTTGAACACCAGGCTTGATCCGGCCAGAAAGGCGCCGGTTAAAAACCAGCCGGATACGGTTAGCAGGCCCACGCCGGCAAAGACGGTAGACAATGCCAGGAACAGGGCCAGAATGCTTAGGCGCCAATGTTGTTTAATCCAGGGTCCGGCTAACTGCCACCACAATTTCACGCTATTTCCTTGGTAATGATTTTTTGATCTTGAATGTGCCAGACCTGGCCAATTTGCCGTGCCATGGCTTCATCGTGGGTGGCCACCAGCAAGGCACGGCCCCGGGCAAAACGTAAAATGGCGCGAATTACCGCGTCACGGGTTTGCCCGTCGAGATAGGCAGTGGGTTCGTCTAGCATAATGAGTACCGGATTGGTTAAAAACAGCCTGGCCAGTGCCAGCCGGTGTGCCTGTCCGCCAGACACGCCGTGTCCGCGCGTACCCAGTACGGTGTCCAGCCCTTGCGCCAGACCGGATACAAAACCGGCCGCTTGCGCCTGTTCAAGGGCAGACCATAGTTGTTGTTCGGTGGCCTGGGGGTTGACGGCCAATAAAAACTGCCGGATGCTGCCCAGGCTGATAAAGGGTTGTTGCCCAATTAATACGTATTCGTTTTCGGCAAAATAATGCACCAGCTGCCCGCTGGCATAGGGACGCAGGCCGGCCAGGGTTTCTAGTAAAGAGGTTTTGCCAATACCGCTTTCGCCCATTAAGGCGATGGGCTGGTTGACCTGCAAGGTAAAATTGGCGGGTAATAAAATATCCCGTCCTTGCGGGGTTTGCAGGGCAAGTTGCCGTGCCTGCAAGACAAGCCCGCTGTTGTTGCGGGCCTGACGCTGGATAATGGGTGATTTTGTAATGGCTGGCAGGGTCGTGTCGTGATGCCCGGGTAATTGCTCATACAACTGGTGCAGGCCCTGTGCCGCGGCCTTGGCAGTGGCCCGGTCATGATAGCTGGCTGCCATCTGGCGCAGCGGCATATATACTTCGGGGGCCAGCAACAGGCAGAACAGGCCGTGCTGCAGGGTATAGCCCGAGAAATGGGACCCCAGCATGCCCAAATAACTTAAGCCGATATATACCGCCACGCCAGCTACGCCCAGGGCGGCAAACAGTTCCAGGACCGCCGAGGAAAGAAATGCAATGCGTAATACTTGCATGGTGGTGGTGCTTAAGTTTTTGCTGGCGGCATGGACGGCCTTGACTTCATCTTGGGTGCGGCCCATTAAGGCCAGGGTGAACAGCCCGCGGATCCGGTCTGCAAAAATGCCCGACAGGCGGCTTAATACTTGCTGGTGTTTTTGGTTGGCGGCTTCTGCCCGTATGCCGATTAATGCCATAAACAGGGGAATCATGGGGGCGCTGAATAAAAACACCAGGGTTACAATCCAGTCGATGGGCAGAATGACGATGGCAAATGCCAAAGGCAAAAAAACCGCGGAAATGGTGGCGGGCAGAAAACGCTGCAAAAAGCCGTCAAGTGCCTGCACCTGGTCGAGGATGGCGGTGGTTAAGGCGCCGGCGGGCGTTTGTTTGCTCCAGGCGGGGCCACGGGCCAGCAATTGCGCAAAAAACTGCTGGCGCAATTGTTGCTTGATTTGCTCGGAAGCCCGGGAAGCGGCCATTTCGCCAGACCAGATAATAAAGGCCCGCAAAGCAATAAGCAGGGCAATGAGCACCATTTGCCCCCATAAATTGGTGGGGGGAACCGATAAGCGGATGGCCTGGTCGAGGGTTTGGGACAGTACCCAAGCCTGGCATACCAGAATGACGCCGGCTAACAGTGGCGCGCCAATGGCCCATATCATGCCAAGCGGGGCTATTTTCCAAAGGTTAAATAACCAGCGGTTTTGTATGGAGGCTTCTGGTTTAGAGGGGGTTTCCGGTGACATCGCTCATTAAACACAATTAGGGAAGAGAAAGTTTTTTGTTACGAATAGTATAACTCATAAATAGACATTCTTATTGTACTTGCGGGCCAGTGCTTGTTGTGCGATGGCCCCGGGTAAAACCGGGGCCGGAATGATCGCGGAATGATCAGGGCAAGAGACTTTCGCCCGCGAACAGGTCTTCCAGTTTTTCGCGTTGACGAATAATATGGACGCGCTTGCCTTCTATCATGACTTCTGCCGCACGCGGACGGGTGTTGTATTGGCTTGACATGACAAAGCCATAAGCACCCGCTGATTCAAGTGCCAGAATATCGTCTTGCTGCAGGGCGATGGTGCGCTGTTTGGCCAGCCAGTCGGCACTTTCACAAACAGGACCTACAATATCGTAGGTTTTAGGGGTTTGTGCGCGTGGCTTGACGGCCAGTAGCCCATGGTAGGCTTCATATAGTGCAGGGCGCATCAGGTCGGTCATGGCGGCATCAATAATGGCAAAATTGCGGGCTTCGGCATGTTTGAGGTACTGAACCCGCGTTAGCAGGACACCCGCATTGCCAATTAATGAACGGCCCGGTTCAAGAATGAGCTGTAAATGGGCATAGCCGCGTTGCGCCAGTTTTTCGTAAACGGGTTCCAGCAGTGCTTTGGGATCGAGTGGGGTTTCGTCGGTGTAGCGGATGCCAAGACCACCGCCAATGTCCAGATGTTCAACCTGGATTCCTTGCAGGCCAAGCAGGTCAAGCAGGTCAAGCGTCTTGTCAAGAGCGTCAAGATAGGGGCTGACCTGGGTGATTTGTGAGCCGATATGGCTGTCGATACCCACGATTTTAATGCCGGGCAGGGAATTGGCTTTTTGGTAGGCGGCCGGTGCGGTGGAAATATCAATCCCGAATTTATTTTCTTTCATGCCAGTTGAAATATACGGGTGAGTCTTGGCATCGACATCAGGGTTCACGCGCAAAGAAACGGGGGCTATTTTGCCCAGTCGCGTAGCCACTTCAGAAATGCGCTCAAGCTCGGCAACCGATTCTACGTTGAAGCATTTGATGCCGGCGTCAAGGGCAGCGTTGATTTCCCAATCCTGTTTGCCCACCCCTGAAAAAACGACTTTGGCAGCTTGTCCGCCTGCTTTCAGGACACGGGCCAGCTCGCCACCCGAAACAATATCAAACCCGCTGCCTAATTTGGCAAATTCGTTCAGGACGGCAAGGTTGGAGTTGGCCTTCATGCCATAGCAAACCAGGGTGTTACGGCTGCCAATGGCATTTTGGTAGGATTGCCAGGCGGCCTTGAGTGCAGCCAGGGAGTAGACGTACAGGGGGGTACTCAATTCCCGGGCCAGAGTTTCAAGGCAAACGCCTTCGGCATGCAGGGTATTGTTTTGGTAATGAAAAAAAGGTGAGCCGGCTGGGATGGGCAAGGATTGGGATGATGTGGTCATTGTAAATAGATAATCAGTATTAACGGTGTATGAAAAACGGGATGATTATTGGGCGTTGCGGGTATCGGGTTCCTGCTTTTGGGCACGGGCCTGCTCCCTTTCTTGCCGGGCCGCTGCCCTGGCAGCTTCTTTGCGTGCCTTTATCCTTTGATCGCGTGCTTCTATTTGCTGTAATTGTTCTTGGGTAGGATAATATAGAGGTGCCTTGTATCCGCAGGCGGAAAGACCCAAGCTTAAGCCAAGCAGGGATGCAATTGAAAGACTGCGGTGTAATTTTGTTAACGCAGGCAATTTACGACTCCAAAAAATTTTTTATAGAATTGATATTATGACTGAATCAGAATTTCTTGCACGAGCAGACGATATTTTAGACAAGATTCAGGCCCAGGCTGATGGCTGGTTCGAACATCTGGATATTGATGTTGACGCGAACCGCAGTGGCCAGGTGCTTACGCTTGTATTTGACAGTACCCGGCATGTGGTTATTAATAGCCAGGCACCTTTGCAGGAAATGTGGGTGGCGGCGCCTAGCGGTGCGTTCCATTATCGTTTTGACGGCCAGATATGGCAAGATACCCGTGGTGGTACAGACCTGGCGACCAATGTTGCCACTTTGTGTTCTGACATTGCCGGGCAGAAATTAACCGTTACCCTGTAAGATGAACAAGGCCGTGGCGGGGTAGATGTCAATTTTTCACGCCAGAGGCTTTATGGTATTCCTGGACGCTTGTGTTTTACCGTGCCATCAAAAAACGCTCATTTCATATTTTTGAAAATGAGCGTTTTTTGTTTTGTTAGAAGCGGATGGGTGGTCCACCCAGGGGATTGAAGGACTCGATGAGCTTGCCAATTGCATCACCGCTACCCTGTGCGGCCGGTTTGGCGGCACCGGCTTCTTCAGCACCTGGGACATACCCACTGCCGCCCACGCCCAGGTTGGTAATGGCCTGCCCAGTGGGGAATTCGGAGTAGTAAAAGTTATTGCCCGCTTTGGTCAGGCCATTGGGTAGGGGGCCCTGTTTGGTAACGGGTATGGAAGGCAGCACCTTGGCCATGTAATCAAGCCAGATGGGCATGGCAGCACCACCACCGGTTTCGCGGTCACCCAGGGAACGGGGCTGGTCGAAGCCAAGCCAGGCAATCCCTACCATTTTAGGTGTATAGCCGGCAAACCAGGCATCGAAGGATTGGTTGGTCGTACCGGTTTTACCGCCAATGTCCGGGCGTTTAAGCGTAGCCTGGGTTCTGGCTGCCGTACCGTTGCGGGCAACCCCCCGTAACAGGTCATCCATAATGTAAGCCGTACGCGGGTCAATCGCGCGGTTGGCCTCATTGCCTGCCTTAATGGGTTGGGATTTCATTAAGACAGTGCCGTTGGGGTCGGTGACGTAATCAATAATGTAGGGATTCACGCGATAGCCGCCATTGGCAAATACGGCATAGGCGCTGGCCATTTGCAGTGGCGTCACGCTACCGGCCCCCAGTGCCATGGTTAGATAGGCGCCTTTTGGGGGGTGTCGGGCGGGGTCAAAGCCGAAACGGTTGATGAACGCCATGCCAAAATCGGGGCCGACGGCCTCGAGAATACGGATGGAAATCATGTTTTTGGATTTGTATAGACCCTGGCGTAAGGTTTGGCTATGCGTGTAGCTGTTACCGTAGTTTTTGGGTGTCCAGGGCTTGCTGCCGGTTTTGGCAGCGCTTAGGTAAAACGGCTGGTCTGAAATATTGGTTTCAGGGGTTAAACCGCGTTCAAGACCTGCGGCATAAATGAACGGTTTGAAGGTTGAGCCTGGTTGACGCCATGCCTGGGTAACCCGGTTGAAGTCACCCCGGTTGAAATCAAATCCGCCAATCATGGCTTTGATGGCGCCATCGGTGGGATCAAGGGCAACAAAGGCACCTTCGACTTCGGGCATATTGATGATGGTCCAGTTGTCTTTTACTTTTTGCAGGTAAATGACTGAACCTCGCATGATATGTCGCTTGGAGCTGGGTTTGGCCACCAAAGCACGCTTCGCATTGTTAAGGGAAGCACCGGTTAGCTCGACAGGATGGCCGGTATCACGAATGGCAACCACTTTGGTGGGGCTGGCTGAAAGCACCAGATACGTGTGCAGGTTATTGCTGTCTGGATAGTCGTTCCTGACTTTTTCCAGGAAGTCTTCCATTTTTTCCTGGTTTTGTTCTAATCCTGCGGGTAATTCAAGCTGGGCGGCCGGACCGGGATAGGGTTTGCGACGGGTGTAAGTAAGGATCCCGTCACGGACCGCCTGATAGGCGACTTCCTGGTCTTTGGAATTGACGGTGGTATATACATTAAGGCCACGGCCGTAAACGTTATCTTTGTAGATGTTGTACATCAGCTGGCGGGCAAGCTCGGAAACATATTGACCATGCAGGGCAAACTGGTTTTCAGGTGTACTGTTGTCGCGGGACTTGACCTGGATTTTTTCATTCATGGCGGCATCATACTGCGCTTGACTGATGTAGTTCAGTTTCAGCATGCGCCCCAACACATAGTGCTGGCGCTCGATGGCACGTTTCAGGTTGGTTTTGGGGTTAAAACGCGATGGTGCCTTGGGAACACCGGCCAGAATGGCGGCCTGGGCAATGCTGATTTGTGACAGCGGAATGCCAAAATAAGTTCGGGCGGCAGCAGAAAAACCGTAAGCGCGATGGCCCAGATAAATCTGGTTGAGATAAAGTTCGAGAATTTGGTCTTTGGTGAGGGTGTCTTCTATTTTATAGGTGAGTAAAAGCTCATAAAACTTGCGAATAAACGACTTTTCGGAAGACAGGTAGAAGTTACGGGCCACCTGCATGGTAATGGTACTGGCGCCCTGGGCTTTTGCACCCGAGGTGATATTGGCCAGGACGGCCCGGCCGACACCCGACCAGTCAACCCCGTTATGATGGTAGAAATTGTCGTCTTCGGCAGCTATAACCGCCAATTTCATGGCATCGGGAATTTCATTGAAACGCATGACATTGCGTCTTTCTTCGCCATACTCGGCAAGCAGGACTTTGTCTTCGGAATAAATGCGTAGCGGGATACGTGGCCGGTAATCGGTCATGGCCTGAAGATCGGGCAGGTTTGGCCAGGTAAGGCCAATAGCCATTGCCACCAGCAAGGCGCCACACAGCCCGATGCCTGCGCAAAATACGATGGATTTCATGATAAACCGTCCCAGCCATGAGCCGGAAGACGATTTCTCTTTTTTAGGTGCGGTAGTTTTACTCATTACACGGGATTTTAAAGCTTTGTGGGTAGAATTTCCTGAAAAACTCATGGGTTTCTGTAACTGAATTGTGCAGTTTAGCGCTCATCACCCAGGTTGCAAGTGATAATATGCAAAACTGTGCAAAATAAGTCTCAAATTACCGACATTATTAAAGATATGAGTGAAATAATACATGATACTGTTCCAGTCGGGTTGTCCACCAGACAGCCGGTGTTTTTGGTGGGCATGATGGGAGCAGGTAAAACAACAATAGGGCGGGCGCTGGCCCGAACCATGAATCGGGATTTTCTGGATCTTGATCATGAAATTGTCGGGCGGTGTGGGGTTAGCATTCCTGTCATCTTCGACATAGAGGGCGAAGAAGGGTTCCGTAACCGGGAGAAAATGGTGCTTGAAGAGGTGGCCCAGATTGACGGAATCGTGCTGGCTACGGGGGGGGGCGCCGTGTTAAGGGAAGAAAACAGGGCACTTTTACGGCGTCAGGGGATCGTGATTTATCTGAAGGCCAGTGTCGATGAACTCTATCGCCGGGTTGCCAAAGACCGCAACCGGCCTTTGCTGGCAACGCCCGACCCTAAAGCCCGGATTGCCGAATTGCTGGCACAACGTGAAACCCTGTATGAAAGCGTTGCCGACATCACCATTGAAACGGGTTCGGGTTCCATCTCGTCAGTGGTAAAGTCTATTCATAATTTGTTGCAAAAAAATCAGGAGTAAAGCATGAGTATCGTTAATGTCAACACAGAAGGAGGCACTTATCCCATTCATATTGCCCCCAATTTGTTGCAACAGGTGGGTACGTCCATTCCCCCCGATGCCACTTCAGTGGTTCTAATTACCAATCCTACCGTGTTTGGGCTATATGGAAAAACGGTTTTGCAGTCACTGGAAGCCAGTGGAAAAAAAATCAGCGTATTCGAGGTGCCCGACGGCGAAGCCTACAAGACCCTGGATACCCTTAACAGCATTTATACCTGGTTGCTTGAGCAGCGGCTGGACCGCCGTGCCGTGATTGTGGCGCTGGGGGGCGGTGTCATTGGGGATATGTGCGGTTTTGCCGCAGCAACCTATATGCGGGGTATCCGTTTCATTCAGGTGCCCACCACCTTGCTGGCACAGGTTGATTCCTCGGTGGGGGGCAAGACTGCCGTCAATCACCCGATGGGCAAAAACATGATTGGCGCATTTTACCAGCCAATCGCTGTTGATATTGATACTTCTGTGCTGGCCACCTTGCCCGCGCGCGAAATTGCGGCGGGCCTTGCCGAAGTGATCAAATACGGCCTCATTCTGGATGCCGCCTTTTTTGAATGGTGTGAACAAAACGTGGCCAGCCTTAAAGCGCTGGAGCCTGAAGCCATTGCTTATGCCGTCCAGCGTTCCTGCGAGCTTAAGGCCTATGTGGTTGCTGAAGATGAAAAGGAAACCGGCATGCGGGCCATCCTGAACCTGGGTCATACTTTTGGGCATGCTATTGAGGCCGGCCTGGGTTTTGGCACCTGGCTACACGGAGAAGCCGTGGGTTGTGGCATGGTGCAGGCGGCTGAACTGTCAGCGCGGGTTTGCGGTTTTCCACAGGAAGAGGTAGAAAGGGTCAGGGCCTTGGTGGCGGCCATTGGTTGCCCGGTTACCGCGCCAGATCTGGGGACCGATAAATGGATCGAGCTGATGCAAATCGATAAAAAGGCGGAAGGCGGGAAAATTAAATTCATAGTCATGCCGGGCATTGGTCAGGCTAAAAGCCAAACGGTGCCGCGGGAAGACTTGGTACTGGTTTTAAAGAAAACAACACAGGAAGGGTAAATAAACATGACAACGCTGGCACCTTATGCAACCAAACCTGAAGATACCCGTGGCAGGCTCCACCGGGAAACTGAAGACCCAAGTCGCAATCCGTTCCAGCGTGACCGGGACCGGATTATTCACTGTTCCGCTTTTCGGCGACTTGAATACAAAACCCAGGTTTTTGTTAATCATGAAGGCGATTTGTTCCGGACCCGCCTTACCCATAGTCTTGAAGTAGCCCAGATTGCGCGGGCCCTGGCCAGGACATTACGGCTGAACGAAGACCTGGTGGAAGCCATTTCCCTGGCCCATGACCTGGGACATACCCCTTTTGGACATGCCGGCCAAGATGCCCTGAATGCCTGCATGCGTGAAAAAATACCGCAAGCGGGCGGCTTTGAACATAACCTGCAAAGTCTGCGGTTGGTCGATGAGCTTGAAGAGCGTTATGCCTCATTTAACGGGCTGAACCTGAGCTTTGAAACCCGGGAAGGCATTCTTAAACATTGTTCCCTTTCCCATGCCCATAGCCTTGGAGAGGTGGCCCGACGCTTTATTGAGCGTAAACAACCCGGCCTTGAAGCGCAACTGGCCAATCTGGCAGATGAAATTGCCTATAACAACCATGATGTTGATGACGGACTTCGGTCAGGTTTGATAACAATTGATCAATTGTTATCGGTAGAGTTGTTTGCAAATCATTATCAAAATGTTTGCAGCGTATATCAAAATATTTCAGAAAAAAGGCTAATTTCCGAAACAATCAGGCGCATAATAAACACATTGATTGTTGATCTTTCACAAAATACGGCACTTAATATCAAAACTTTTCAGATTAAAACCCTAAAAGATGTATATAATGCCCCCATGCTCGTTGCATTTTCAGACCCCATCAGAAAGCAGGCAAACGAACTTAAACGGTTCCTTATGGAAAACCTTTACCGGCATTACAAAGTCATGCGCATGTCGGGTAAAGCAAAGCGTATCATCACTGATTTATATAGTGCTTTTCTGGAAGATTCCCGTTTGTTGCCCCAAGATTATCGTGTATCAGATGAACTTAAGCAGGCGCGTTCCATTGCTGATTATATTGCCGGAATGACAGATCGATATGCAATTAAAGAGCATAAAAGATTGTTTTTGATTTAGTGGTTTTTATTTTAATAACTTTTGTTTTGATAGAAATAAAATCAAAAACAATCTGAAAAGAGAGTCGTTTTACAGTTTGAAACGTTTCAAATGTTATTAAATTTTAAAAGCCCTACGATTATGCAAGCTAATAATGATTTTTCATTGTCCCACATATTAATTATTGATAATGAAATACATGGACGCAATGCACTGATGAATATTCTGCGGGAAAAAAACTCCCGTATCAGTCATGCTTTTGATGGCTTACAGGGATACGAACGGGCGGTGGCTAATCGTCCCGACCTGATTCTTTCAAACATACAGTTGCCAAAACTGAATGGCGTAACATTGTGCCGCCGCCTGAAAGCCAATCCGTTCACCAACGACATCCCCATGATTTTCTATGGCCAGGAAGAAAACCCCGAAAACAGGGTGGAAGCGTTCCGTAGCGGAGCGGTTGATTACATTCCCAATGATTGTTCCGACTTCGAGGTGGTTGCACGTATTGCCGTGCATTTGTCGTTGGCCAGTAAAAAACGCATGGTTCAATCCATGGGCTTGAGTCAGGGGCAGGACATGAATGAATTTTCCGCCTTTGCTTCTCCGCCCGTGGCTGGCCAAGACGGCCTGGATGATGCCCTGGTGGTATCCATTGTGCAAAAATATGTTCAGGAACACCTTAATGAACCGCTTTCAATCAGTCATTTGGCAGAAGTGGCCGGGATGCACGAAAAACGCCTGACCAAGGCTTTCCTGGATCATCTTAATATCAGCGTTTTCGAATTTGTACGCGATACCCGGATGCACGAGGCAAAACGTTTGCTACTGGAAACCTCCCTGCGCACCCTTACTATTGCCGCAGAAATCGGCTATTCAAGTTCGGCTAATTTTTCTACGGCATTCCAGCAGTTTTACGGCGTTTCCCCCTCTGTATTCAGAAAATTCAAGGGTAATGTCGAAGAAGCCAGGCAGGCGGTTCACGCCTGATCATATCTGCTTATGTGTTTTTGTTTATCGTCCTGTTTGCCACTGGTTAAATTAACCTTAAGGCAACAAGAGCTTTAAATAACGGCCGGTATGGCTGCCGGGGTGGTTGGCAATATCCTGTGGGGTGCCTTCGGCCACAATCGTACCGCCGCCCTGGCCGCCTTCGGGCCCCATGTCCACCACCCAGTCTGCGGCCTTGATCACATCCAGGTTGTGTTCAATCACCACTACCGTATTGCCGGCATCCACCAGCTGGTTAATCACGGTCAGCAATAGGGCAATATCGGCAAAATGCAGGCCGGTGGTGGGTTCGTCCAGTACATACATGGTCTTGCCGGTACTGCGTTTGGACAGCTCCAGAGACAGCTTGATGCGCTGGGCTTCGCCGCCCGAAAGCGTGGTGGCACTTTGCCCCAGGCGGATATAGCTTAAGCCGACATCCATTAAGGTTTGCAGCTTGCGGGCTACCAGGGGCACGGCGCTGAAGTATTCAAGCGCCTGCTCTACGGTAAGGTCAAGCACATCACTAATGGTACGGCCACGGTAGCGGATTTCCAGGGTTTCCCGGTTGTAGCGGTTGCCATGGCAGGTATCGCAGGGCACATACATATCGGGCAGAAAATGCATCTCTACCTTGATCACGCCATCGCCCTGGCAGGTTTCACAGCGTCCGCCCTTGACGTTAAAGGAAAAACGGCCCGGATCATAACCCCGGGTACGGGCTTCGGGGGTGCCGGCAAACAATTCACGAATGGGGGTGAACAGGCCGGTATAGGTGGCGGGATTGCTGCGTGGGGTGCGGCCAATCGGGCTTTGGTCCACGTTGATGATTTTGTCGAAGTGTTCCAGCCCTTCGATATGGGAATAAGGGGCTGACGCTGACTGGGCTCGATTCAGCTCTTTGGCCATAATAGTGGCCAGCGTATCGTTAATTAAAGTGGATTTACCTGAACCGGAAACCCCCGAAATGCAAACCAGCTTGCCAACCGGAACACGTAAATTGACCGATTTCAGGTTGTTGCCGGTGCATCCGTACAGTTTCAGCCAGGGTTGCTCTGGGTCAAGGGGACGGATGTTGCCGGCATTGATTTTTTGGCGGCCACTTAAATAATTGCCGGTCAGGGATTGCGGGTTGGCCTCAACTTCTTGGGGCGTTCCTTGGGCCATCACCCGGCCACCGTGTTCTCCGGCACCCGGACCCATGTCAACGACCCAGTCGGCAGCCCGGATCATGTCTTCATCGTGTTCGACCACAATCACGCTATTGCCCAGGTCTCGCAGGTGCTGCAGGGTATGGATAAGGCGGTCGTTGTCGCGCTGATGCAGGCCAATAGAGGGTTCATCAAGCACATACATGACGCCGGTTAACCCCGAACCGATCTGGCTGGCCAGGCGGATGCGCTGGGCTTCGCCACCGGAAATGGTGTCGGCGCTGCGATCCAGCGACAGATAGTTCAACCCCACATCATTCAGAAACTGCAGGCGCGACTGGATTTCCCGCACAATCCGGTTGGCAATTTCCTGCTTGGCACCGCTTAGCTGCAGCGTCTGGAACCATTCCAGACATTCGGAAAGCGCCATGGCTTCCACTTCAAAAATGCCCAGCCCGCGCTTGGCACCGTCCCGAACCTCGTCGCCAATCAATACATTGCGGGCATCAGCACGTAGGCGTGAGCCTTGGCATTCGGGGCAGCTTTGCAGGGTGCGGTATTTGCCCAGCTCTTCGCGCACGGCACTGGAATCGGTTTCCAGCCAGCGTCTTTCCAGATTGGGAATAATCCCTTCGAAGGCATGGGTCTTGAAGGTGCTGCGGCCTTTGTTGTCCAGGTACAGGAAAGAGATTTCTTCTTCGGCAGAACCGTATAACACGATGTGTTTTATGTTTTCGGGCAGGGATTCAAAGGCTTCGTCGATATCGAAATCGTAATGAATGGCCAGGCTGTGAAGCAGGGAATGGGTAAAGGCATTGCGCTTGTCCCAACCCTTAATGGCACCGCTGGCCAGACTAAGCTCGGGAAAGGCAACAATTCGTTTGGGATCAAAAATATGCACATGTCCCAAACCATCACAGCGTGGACAGGCGCCAACCGGGTTGTTAAAGCTGAACAGCCGGGGTTCCAGTTCGGGCAGGCTGTGGTTGCAGACGGGGCAGGCATAGCGACTGGAAAAGGCGTGTTCAGTGTTTTCATCCAGATCCAGCACAATCACCCGGCCATCGGCCAGCTTGACCGCGGTTTCAATGCTTTCGGCCAGTCGCTGCTTGCTTTCTTCGCGTATTTTCAGGCGGTCAATCACTACGTCGATATTGTGCTTCTCGTTTTTGTTCAGGGGCGCAAGCTGTTCAAGCTCGATCATCGTGTCATTGATACGGACACGAATGAAGCCCTGGGCCTGGAACTGGGCAAATTCATCTTCAAAGCTGCCTTTGCGGTTGCGGGCAATGGGGGCCAGCAGGGCAATCCGGGTTTCGGGTTTTAAGGCCAGAATGAAATCTACCATTTGGGCAACGCTTTGGGCCTGTAACGGTTCTCCGTGTTCGGGACAGTAGGGCGTGCCTACGCGGGCAAATAGCAGGCGCAGGTAATCGTGGATTTCGGTAATGGTGCCCACCGTGGAGCGTGGATTGTGCCCGGCTGATTTCTGTTCGATGGAAATGGCCGGTGACAGGCCCTCGATCAGGTCAACATCGGGTTTGTCCATGAGTTGCAGGAACTGTCGCGCATAAGCCGAGAGGCTTTCCACGTAACGACGCTGGCCTTCGGCATACAGGGTGTCAAAGGCCAGGGAAGACTTGCCCGAGCCCGACAGGCCGGTCATGACAACCAGCTTGTGACGGGGCAAATCAAGTGAAATATTCTTGAGATTATGTGTGCGGGCACCGCGGATGCGGATTGCATCCCTGTTGAAGTCACCGGTTGTGTCGGGGGATGTATCCATTACCATTGTTTAATAACTAGCTTCCAGTAAGATGTGTCTGGTTTTTGTCAGCGCAATATATAACTATAACGCAGTAAGCCAGTCTGCGTTACACTCTCATTAAGATATTCTCCAATTAGTTGGTTATTCATTGAATTCCTTACATGTCTATTAAACCCAGAATCAGCCGCACTGATTCCCGTCGTGCTCCCCGGCAACCACGGGAAAAACTCAAGCTCACACCTGTTGAAAGAAAAGCCAGCATTTCTCTGGCTTTATTATTTGCCGTGCGTATGCTGGGCCTGTTCCTGCTTACCCCCGTGTTTGCCGACGCCGCCAAAACCCTGACCAACGGCAACAATGCCGCCTTGGTGGGGGCGGCCATTGGCGCTTATGGGATTACCCAGGCCATTATGCAAATTCCGCTGGGGATGGTGTCCGATAAATTCGGCCGCCGTCCAGTGATCATATTCGGCATGTTGCTGTTTGTGATTGGGGGCATTGTTTGTGCCAATGCCGAATCAGTCACTACGGTTATTATTGGTCGGGCCATTCAGGGGTTTGGGGCGGTTTCCGCCGCCATTACTGCCTGGGTTGCTGATGCCACCCGTCCCGAAGTTCGTACCCGGGCCATGGCCATGGTGGGCGCTTCCATTGGTGTTTCTTTTGCTGTTTCACTGGTGCTGTCGCCCTTGCTGGTTGAATGGAGCGGCCTGCCGGGCCTGTTCTGGGTGATTAGCCTGCTGGGCTTTGTTTGCCTGCTGCTGGCCACCTTTATTGTGCCCGTGGTACCCATGCACGGCCAGGCGGTATCGCAACAGTCACGCATGGCCGATGTGTTCAAACACGCAGACTTGTTGCGTTTGAATTTTGGGGTTTTTTGCCTGCATTTTATTTTGATGTCCATCTTTGTGGTGGCGCCGCCCCTGTTAATGGAATTGGGTGGCTATCGCGTGGGTAATCTGTGGGAAGTGTATTTGCCGGTTATTCTGGTGGCTTTTGTGTTAATGGTACCGGCCGTTTTTTATACTGAAACCCGCCATATTCACAAATTAAGCCTTGAAATCTGTGTGGCTGCCCTGGCTGTGGTCATGGCCATCATGCCGCTGGCCAGCCAGTCTTTTGCCGCCACCATGATTGCTTTCGTGCTCTTTTTTATTGCATTTAATATTCTGGAAGCCTTGCAGCCTTCTATGGTTTCCCGGATCTCACCCCCCGAACATAAAGGGCTGGCACTGGGGTTCTATAATATGTCCCAGGCACTAGGTGTTGCTGCAGGTGGCGCCATTGGCGGTTTGGTGGCCCGTTATGCGGGGCCTTCCAAAGTGTTCCTGCTGGGAGCATTGCTGGCGGCAGCCTGGTTCTTTGTATCAAGAGGTCTGAAAGGTTCCAGGCAATAACCACAATGGTTATAATGCGCACATTATTCTTCGGTTAACCGGCCTGTTTTTTAAAATACGGCCTGGTTCATACAAATTGTTAGGAAATTCTTATGGCATCAGTCAATAAAGTCATTTTAGTGGGCAATCTGGGGCGTGACCCTGAAGTCCGTTACAGCCCTGAAGGCGCTGCAATGTGCAATATCTCTATTGCCACCACGTCATCCTGGAAAGATAAAAATACCGGCGAGCGTCGTGATGACACCGAATGGCATCGCGTGACTTTCTTTGGTCGCCTGGCTGAAATTGCCGGCCAATATCTTAAAAAAGGCAGCGCCGTGTATGTGGAAGGCCGCATTAAAACACGCAAATGGCAAGACAAGGAAACCGGGCAAGACCGCTATTCTACTGACATCATTGCCGAGCAGATGCAAATGCTGGGTGGCCGTGCCGATTCAGCCAGCATGGATGACGGCGGTTTCAGTGATTCTTATTCTGCACCGCGCCAGCAACCGCAGCGCGCACCGCAAAGCCAGCGTCCGCAGGCACCGGCCAGCAGCCCTGCTGCCAATATTATGGATATGGATGACGATATTCCGTTCTAAGTCTGTAGCATTAAAGTAATGTAAACAAACCCCTGTCATCCCTTTCGGTGCGGGGTTTTTTATTGTTGACAGGGTCTGAAGGAAAATCCTGGCGAATGTCTAGAATGTCTAAAAGTGTAGACATTCCTAGACATTGCCTTTCCCTTTGTGAAGATTGGCTGAAATTTTCAAGATTAAAAAAGGGGCATCTAATCTGCATTAGATGCCCCTTTTTATTGTTAGCCGTTAAGCTGTTATTACCCTTCAGGCTGTTTTATCTGCCTCTTGCTGAACCAGATGATGTGGTGAACGGGCCCGTGGGTGCATAAAGAAATGCCCTTTGGGTGCGTTCTGTGACGTGATGGGTACCAGTGAAACGCTGGTTTTCTTGCCGCGTTTATCATGAATGGCATAAATAATAAAGGGCAGGGCAGCGACAATCAGGAAGCTGACCACCAGCAAGGTCACGTAGGATTCATCGGCACTGACGCCAGGCAGTGAGCTTGGCGGGAAAAACGAGATGATAAACGCCAGCACGGAGATGATGAACCCGGTTGAGGCCACCGCGATCTTGACGCCATTGCCACCAGGAATATTGAACGTGCGTTTCTTTTCAGGATGCTTGCGTACCAGATTGATATATCCAAGGAACAGCAGGAAATAGCTGCACAGGTAGATCACCACGGTAAGCGCCAATGCGATCAGGAACGACATGTTTCCACCGCCGCCACCGGTATTGGTTAGCACAATAATGGCCACCGTTGTAATCAGGAGCTGGGAAATAACCAGCGCAACGGGTACGCCATTTTTGTTGACTTTAGAGAACTTGGCCGGCAGGATGCCTTTTTGCGCGGTGACATACATACCGCGTGAAGGCCCGACAATCCATGAGGCGATTTCAGCCAGCACGCCCAGCATCAGCAATGCAGCAATAACCCGTACTGCCCATTCAAAACCCGGGCCAAAATGGTTGATCAGGACATTGAAGGTTTGGACCACACCGGCAGACAGGTTGATATCGGCATGAGGAATAACCGAAGCCACCGAAAGGCCGCCAATAGAGCTCAGGCAAATGGCGGCAATCATCAGGAGCAGCATGGCCATCGGGTAGTCACGGCCGGGGTTTTTCATCTCGTTCACGTGGGTTGCAGAAGCTTCAACACCCATATAGCTCAGGATGAAGGCAACAAAAACGACCAGTGTGCCGATTTGGGTGAAATCAGGAAAGAAGGTGGCCGAACTGATTTCAATGGCCAGGGGCGCACCGCTGGACAAATAGCTGATCGCAAGCGCGACAAGGATGAGTGCAGGTAACAGGATGCCGGCAAAAAAACCGATTTTGGCAATTTGTGCGGTATATTTGGTGCCGCCAAACTGCGAAAAGGCAAGGGCCCAAAGGATGATCAGGGCCGCAATGGTTTTGGTGAGCGGATCGGTATTAAGCGCTGGCCAGTTTAAAATATAAGAAAGTGCTCCCAGGACGAAATACAGCATGGGGATGAAGCCGACAGCGATTTGCAGATAGCCGAAGGAGATGGCGGCAAAACCCCATCTTTCGCCCAGTGTATTGGATACCCAGGTAAATACACCACCTTCTTCCCAGCCTTCGACGGTGGCCATTTCCGCCGCACACAGGCCAACCGGAATAAACCATAAAAGTCCGCCAAGCAGCAGGAAACATACCAGACTGAAGCCGGATGTTGCAAAGGTGGGATATTCATAAACGGCCATGACCATAGAAGCGGTAATGGCAAAGAACCCCAGCAGGGAAAGTTGTTTGCTAGTAGTGGGAGCAGATGGTTTCATGATCGCTGTCTCAGTTAGATTATCCGTGGTTAAAACCAGCGCCTTCCTTTTCAGTCAATGGATGGGAAACAGGGTGCTTTTCAAAATAGTCGAGCGCCCGTTTCATGTCTTCGATTAGCAGGCTGCCAAGGTCTTTGCTAACGCCGTGACGGACAAGAATACGCTGGATGACCAGGTCTTCGCGGTTGGCCGGCATGGAGTAAGCGGGAACCTGCCAGCCACGGCTACGCAGTCGATCGGCGAAATCATAAAGCGTGTAACCACCGATAGCCTGGTCTTCTTTCAGTTTCCAGGCCAGGGCAGGAATGCCTTTTTGGCTGTCGCCATCGAAGAGAATTTCGAATGGGCCCATTTTGCCAATTTCTTCTGCCATATATTGCGCGGTTGCATAGCAGGCATTATGGATTTTGGCATAGCCTTCACGGCCCAGACGCAGGAAATTGTAGTATTGCGCAATGATCTGGCCGCCAGGACGGGAGAAGTTCAAGGCAAAGGTGGGCATATCGCCACCCAGGTAATTGACATTGAAAATCAATTCTTCGGGCAAGTCGGACGCTTCACGCCAGACAACCCAGCCGGCACCCAGAGGTGCCAGGCCAAATTTGTGGCCGGACGTGTTGATGGATTTGACGCGGGGCAGGCGGAAGTCCCATTCGATATCGGGGGCGCAAAAAGGAGCCAGGAAACCGCCGCTGGCGCCGTCTACGTGCATGGGGATATCCAGGCCGGTTTCCTGCTGCAGTTTGTCAAGCGCATCGTGCACCGCTTTGACCGGTTCGTATTGGCAGGTAAAAGTAACGCCCAGGGTAGGCACCACACCGATGGTGTTTTCATCAACGCGCTTGAGCACTTCTTCAGGGCTCATGATCAGGCGATCGCCCTCAAGCGGAATTTCACGCAATTCAACATCAAAATAACGGGCAAATTTATGCCAGCAAATTTGTACCGGGCCGCAAATAAGGTTGGGCTTGTCGGTTGACTTTCCTTGTGCCAGGCGTTTTTTGCGCCAGCTCCATTTCAGGGCCAGGCCGCCCAGCATGGCCGCTTCGGAAGAACCGGTGGTAGAGCAACCCAGCGTGTTTTCGGCATCGGGAGCGTTCCACAAGTCGGCGATCATTTTCACGCAACGTGACTCAATTTCAGCGGTTTGCGGATATTCATCCTTGTCGATCATGTTTTTGTCGATAGACAGGTCCATGAGATCGCGGATTTCTTCATCAACCCAAGTCTGGCAAAAGGTGGCCAGGTTCTGCCGTGAATTGCCATCCAGCATCAACTCATCGCGAACCGCTGCAAAAACATTTTGCGGATTGCGTTCTTGAGTTGGAAATTTGGATTTGGAAAGGGCGGTTGAAAGTTCCAGCGATGAATACACATCGTCAATTTGATTAAAGCTCGTAGCTGGATTTTTAGTCATTTTTTACTATCCTAAGTGCGAACGTGTTGAGGGAATTTAAATTGAAGCGTGAATTTTAACTATTGATAATAAAGGAGAAATGCGGTGATTTCATGACAAAAACCTTAATTTTAAAATGCCGGTTTTTATGTATTAATATTTCAATAGTAAAGATATATTAATATATATCTATAGGGGTATTTGCTTAGACAAAACAGGGGGCCGCCTGAATAGATAAGAATTGTTGATTTTCGGCCCGCTTCATGTTTGAAGAAAAGTAAATGGTCTTTGTTCAATGAAAAACAATGAGCTCCGGATGATCGGCGTTCTTGAGAATCCGTTTCACCCTGTCTTGCCATTGCAGGGCAAACTGCTGGCGTTGTTCTGGTGTGGCCGATGGTGCCAGGCAATTAAATAGCGCAGGCATAAGTTCTGGGGAAGCGGGTACGACCGCTGAATTGAAGCTCACGGTAACCTGGGCACTGGTGTCCAGGCGCTGGAATTTGATGGTTCCTTCATGAGGCACGTTAAAATCCAGCAGGTTGCGACGGTCAAATTGGCCTTTCAGGCCCTTGAAACCGTTATCGGTGGTGGCGCCGGTAATAAAGGACACCACATTGGCGATAACACCGGTCACGCCGTTTAGCTGGCTGTCACTGAATGCCACTTTAATGGCGCCCCGTTCGGGCAGCTCGGTACCATACAGTTTTTGCAAGGCCTTGAGGGTCATCAGATAGGCGCCGGCAACGGTGGGGCAGGAATGTCCGGCCAGTTTGACAATATCCGGATAGGTATATTCAATAACGCCATCGCTGGCTGCCCCCAGAAATTCAGCCAGCGGATCACGCAAACTGATGGTGGGAACCTGATTAAAAAAAGATGGGAAACTCATAAGGCAACTCCTTTGACAGGGTAGATGTTTATTACTTGACTAATATAGTCAAGCATAGCTTGTTTGGCCTTGAAAGCAGCCAGAAGCCAGTATGAAAGCATGGCTATTTTCAGGGTAGAACAAGCCTGTGCCAGATGGCGGTTTAAGGGTGGGACGGGTTGGGTGAAAATTAAACCCCTTCAATATTACTGAAGTTCGGGCTATCCTGTGAATAAGTAAATACAGGTCTAATGACACAGGCCTAATGAAACTTCACAATAACAGGAAAACCCATGTTAAGAGTTGGTATTCACAGCGATTTGCATACTGAATTCAGTGCGTGCACCATTGCCAATTTGCTGGCGCTGGATGTCCTGGTGCTGGCAGGAGATATTGGCAACCTGTTGTCAGTCAGTCATTTCCTGGGCACGATCAGGAATGCGGCGCCTGAATTGCCCGTTCTGTATGTATTGGGCAATCATGAATACTATGGACTGGAGTTTGCCAAGGCCAAACAGCAATACCGCCAGCTTTGTGACCGTTACCGGGTCACCCTGCTGGATAATGAAGGGGTGCAAATAGATGATGTGCTGTTTGTGGGAAGTACGCTATGGAGCGATTTCTCACTGGCCGGTCAGGCCGATATTTCTATGCTTTGGGCGCGTAATAAAATTCCCGATTACCGCAAAATACACCGTTATTCAGCCGATGGCAGCCTGGTGGCCATGCAGCCGGCCGATACGGTGGAAGAATATGTCAAACCAGCGGGGCTACAGTAAAGTCATGAATAAGGCACAAAGTGCGGATTACCAGCGCGATTACTGTGTCAATATTTAATTTGAAACCCGATCCTTTTATTTTTAAATAGCTTCGTATATACTATCCCCCAGTATATTGCTCAAGAAAATAGGCCATGCCTCATTCACCTCAGGAAAAAAAACGAGTCTTAGCACGCATACGCCGCATTCGCGGCCAGTGTGAGGCGCTTGAGCGTGCGCTTGAAGAAGGGGCCGATTGCGGTCCTGTGCTGCAGCAGATCGCCGCGATCCGGGGGGCGGTAAACGGCCTGATGTCGGAAGTGATGCAAGCCCATATACGGGAAGAATTCGGGCAAGCAGATGTTTCCGCCGAACGGCGTGCGCAAAGTGTTAATGAGTTAACCGGTCTGGTTCGCTCATATCTGAAATAATATAAAGCGGCGGCAGCCGCATTTCCCTCTGCATAAACCAAGATTCCAGGAGAAAATGATGAAATCACGTGCCGCAGTTGCTTTTGAGCCGGGCAAGCCCCTGCAAATTGTAGAAATTGATGTAGAACCACCCCGTAAAGGTGAGGTGCTGGTCAAAATTACCCATACCGCCTTGTGCCATACCGATGCCTATACCTTGTCAGGCGTAGACCCGGAAGGTGTTTTTCCGGCCGTCCTGGGTCATGAAGGCGGCGGTATCGTGGTGGAAGTGGGCGAGGGGGTAACCAGCGTTAAACCGGGCGACCATGTGATTCCGCTTTATACGGCAGAATGCGGCAAGTGCAAATTCTGCACATCGGGTAAAACCAACCTGTGTTCTTCCGTTCGGGAAACCCAGGGCAAAGGCCTGATGCCCGACGGCACCACCCGTTTCAGCTATAACGGCCAACCTATTTACCATTACATGGGCACCAGCACGTTCAGCGAGTACACGGTGGTTGCCGAAGTGTCGCTGGCCAAGGTTAACCCCGAGGCACCGCTTGAAAAAGTCTGTTTGCTGGGCTGTGGTGTGACCACTGGTATTGGGGCCGTGCATAATACGGCCAAGGTCAAGGAAGGTGACACGATTGCCGTGTTTGGCCTGGGTGCCATCGGCCTGGCCGTCATCCAGGGCGCCGTGCAGGCCAAGGCCGGTCGCATTATCGCGATTGATACCAACCCTAACAAGTTCATTCTGGCCAAAGAACTGGGTGCCACCGATTGCATTAACCCGAAAGACCATGACCGTCCCATCCAGGAAGTCATTGTTGACATGACCGATGGTGGGGTTGATTTCAGTTTTGAATGTATTGGTAATGTAGACGTGATGCGTTCAGCCCTGGAATGCTGCCATAAGGGCTGGGGCGAAAGCGTGATTATTGGGGTGGCAGGGGCCGGTCAGGAAATTTGCACTCGCCCGTTCCAGCTGGTAACCGGTCGCGTGTGGCGTGGCAGTGCCTTTGGCGGTGTAAAAGGACGTACCCAGCTGCCCGGCATGGTAGAACAGGCCATGGCGGGTGAACTGGATCTTGATCCATACATTACCCACACCTTGCCGCTGGAACGCATTAATGAGGCGTTTGACTTGATGCACGAAGGTAAATCCATTCGTACCGTGATTCATTATTAAGGCTTAATTTGGCTGCCTGGCAAACAGGCTGGTTTTAGTGCAAAAGCGGCGTTGCCCCGGCAGAGATGACCGGCAGGCAACGCCGCTTTTTTATTTTTGAATTCACGCACGTAACAGGGAAGCTGGAAACCACCTCCTGAACGCTTGGCGTTAGGTGGCGGTAGTTCATTGGAACAAGGTTTTATATTATTTTTGGTAATATGGAAATTATTATTTGGTCGTTCCTATGTATATGTCTCTTTGTTATTCTTGCTTCAACCTTACGCTAATAACTTTCAGTTGGTAACTAAGCAATCACTGT
>Ga0265295_1000823_pt1 | contig 58765 bp, 50 predicted proteins | sample Munlansysbiofilm_FD_192503 | JGI IMG/M metagenome (GOLD analysis project Ga0265295, IMG submission 192503) | Leachate microbial communities from a municipal landfill in Southern Ontario, Canada - Methane capture system biofilm | ecosystem: Engineered > Solid waste > Landfill > Unclassified ... | reverse complement strand
CTGCCCAGGTTATTCGCAAAATATGAGGTAACAACCATCTCGGAACCATCACTTTTAAGATCCGCCAAAATCATATCTTCAAACGATTCATTCCGGTGGTGGCTTTGCAGTTTTATCAAATCGTAGTTACGAAAACCACTGCTTAGATCGCAAGAAACAGCTAAAATGGCAATAAATAATACTATCAATAACTTATACTTCATTTTCAAACCTCTAGTAGCTAAGTTCACGACTTCACTTTCATCGCTTTTTCAATCATATTACGCAAATCCTTACACTCATCATCTGCCTCCATATAATGAAGCAAATTATCGTAATTCAGCTCCCTCAATCCCTGTTCTTCCCCTAACAGCATACCAAAAGCAGCCGCAGCAAAACTGGGCTTGAACAACGAATTGATATTCGCTGCAGACTTCGCATCTATCCTAAATTCTTCGTAGCGGGGCTTATGTTCTTCTTCCACATAATATTGAAGCATTACTCTCCCCAGTTTAGTAAGAACTTGTGAAGCTTGCCGCTTTTCTAATTCTACAAAAACCGTAATTTCTTGATCTGCATATATATTAGAAGGAATAGATGCCATCGGAATCGTATTCCTGTTTTCGCTGATGTGTTCGATTCCCACTACCCGGTATTTTTTTATTGATGAGGGCAGATCAAATTCCAGCATAATGCTCATGTTTTTGCCAATAATATTATCGTTGAAGGCGCCGCGTTTCCGGAATTGTTGTTGAAACTCTTGTATGCCATCAAGATAGATATAGCTTGCACCACTATTATGCGCTAGCAATTTTAGCTGATCATCGCGGTAAAGCCCCCGTCCTATGCCCAGTATATAAGTCTCCAACCCTCTAGCCGTTGCAGAAATTATGCTTTGAGAAATAGAATCTATGGTATATTGAGAATATACTCCATCACCAAAGATCAGGATTCCACATTCCTCAGCTTCTTTTCCAAGGTTAATCGCAATTTCCATAGCGGCTGCGATATCTCCTTTTCCTGTTGCTCCAATTGCATCCAACGCACCGAATGCCTTAAGTTTATCCTTACCGAAAATACTGATTTGGCTGGGCTCCTCTTTGGCACACACAATTCTTAACTGGTCTGTATCTTTCATATTCTCTATTACAAACCTCAAACACTCCCGTGCCAAATACAGTTTATGCTCAGTTCCCATCCTACCGGAACAATCCAATACAGCAATCAGATTCATTGGCTGGACGGCGGCTATTTTTCTACTCGGTGCTTTTAGGGTGAGACTCAGTAGTTCTCCTTCTTTGTTGAAAGGATGAGGCTGCAAAGTGCTATGCAACACAAATCCGGGTTCTTGATGCGAATCGAACATTGGGCTCATATAGTTTATCATTTCACTGATGCGCACACTCTCAGGAGCTGGGATGATGCCATCGCTCAAAATTCTCCTCAGATAACTGAAGTATGCAGTGTCGTTATGATACGTAATCTTGTACGAAGCATGCGTATCAACCTCAAAGAATGCTCCGGATTGTACTGCAAGAAATGGTTCTGGCTCATACGGAGGGATATTTGGAGATACATAAGCTCCGCTCACGGGAATGGGAGGAAAAGTGCTGTCGGAGGGAGGAAAACTATGAACAATTGACTGTTGTAGGCTGGGCTTCAGTTCTATCTTGATATTGGATTGCACAGATGCATCTAATTCTATGTTACAGAAACTATTACGTGCATCTGAAACCTTAACTCCCCGTCGAGTATTGTTTCCCTCAGCATCCCAAAATTCCAGCATATACTTGCCGGATGGAAGGGAGTGGATTACATACTCTCCCCGCGAGCAGGTATGCAACTTACTTACCTGATTATTTTCACGATATACTCGTATCTCAATATCAGATAGACCAATACCATCAGATGAACGCACCACTCCTCCGATATTTCCACCGATGCTGAGTTTATCTACAAAACTAGCCTGAGTTGCCCATAAAAAACTTAGTGAAATAATAATACAAATTATAAGCAGCCTTTTGGACATCAAATCCTCCCTAAAACTCAATGATTCAAAGTTTTCGCTTTAAGCCAATACCGTCAAGTAAAAAGCTTGTATTCTTAAAGATTCAGTGTTTCAAATCTGGAACTGCTCTGGTAATCAACCATCCACCAATTTGATTTAGATACGAAAGACCGCAGAAAACTCTGGGCACGAGGCGAAGCTCCATACAACAAGGGTGGGTAGGCATAGCTACGATTAGAAAAAGCCCACAAAACCGATGTCTCGTGCATAAAAATCTACGATATATGGATGTGCAACGCTCTCTACTTCATAAACATGCCTCTTTCGCTCCCACCGCCTAAACGTATCGTTACCTGAGGTTTAGGCTAAGATCTTCCTGCCGGTAAGGGATTATCCCTCCTTCAAACATGCCTAATGATGGGAGCAAGTAATCCGCTACAAATCCCCTTGCTGCTTAAACAAACAGACATGATAGTATCTATTCGGAGGTATTGCACAAGGCGTATGATACACAAAGTTAATAAGGATAATTCATTATGAAGGTTTGGTGTCTAGCTGGCCAATTTTCATGTGACAGATTGGATATATATCGCAGTATGAATTCCCAAAAAATAAAGGTGCGGAAATAATGGGCTTGACAAAAATCTACGCTCGAATTTCAAGGAACAAACAATGTGGAGGATTAGTCCTAATTGGTAAGGCAGCGGTCTTGAAAACCGCCGGGTTCTGCCCATGGGGGTTCGAATCCCTCATCCTCCGCCAGTAAATAGCAGTGACAGACATAAATAGATTTTAAGTGTCTGGAGAGGTGACCGAGCTGGCTGAAGGTGTGCGCCTGCTAAGCGTATGTAGGTCTAAAGCCTACCGAGGGTTCGAATCCCTCCCTCTCCGCCACAATATTTTAGTGTTGGGCAGTCGCCAAGCGGTAAGGCAGCAGGTTTTGGTCCTGCCATACGGGGGTTCGAATCCTCCCTGCCCAGCCATTGTTTATTGGGATGTCGTCTAATGGTAGGACAGCGGACTCTGGATCCGTATGTGAGGGTTCAAATCCTTCCATCCCAGCCAGATATTAGACCCGGTTTAGTGCCGGGTTTTTTGTTGTTTAAGATTTCTAGCGCCTCAAGGATGAAATACATTCTTGGGATCTTTTACGCTCTGTGGTAGATGTGGTTCGCATCTAAGCCATTATATCGGCTTAACATACTATCCAAACTGGTATTGAATTGATGCTTAAGCCTTGCAAGCCCCAAAGAGATTTTTAGCTCTCATTCTTGCTACGGCTGCAAAATCCTTAGCCAAAGAGGCAAAGATGATGCTGCGAGAGCTATTGATCAGAATTCTTGGATCCTCAGGGCTTTTGATCGCATACTTCATCACGGCTTCCAGATCGCCACCCTGCGCACCTACTCCAGGAATCAGAAACAGCCTTTCTGGCATCAAGTTTCGCATCTCTTGCAGGTGCGCTACTTGAGTGGCACCCACCACGGCACCCAATCTTGTAACATCGTACTGGGCAATCCAAGTTACAACTCGATGCCTCATGTCTGCTTTATGGAAGAAATCTTCCGCACTGGGATTTGAAGTGAGTGCAAGCGCAAAGGCAAAGCTTCCTTCCTCTTGCAGTAAAGGCGTAATCACGTCCTTCCCCATCAATGGATTCACCGTGATGGCGTCCACTTTAATATTCCGGAAGAAAGCCTCTACATAGCCTTGCATGGTAGAGCCGATATCGCCAACTTTACAATCCAGAATTACCGGGATTTGCTTTGGGATATACTCCACAGTTTTATACAAGGCTTCCAAACCCCTTATGCCATCTGCCAAATAAAATGCAAGATTGGGCTTGAAGGCTGTAGCGTAATCAGCAGTTGCTTCTATTATGGCTTTATTGAATTCCCAGATGGGATTATCAGCGTTTTGCACGCATTCAGGTAGCAAATCGAGCCGAGAATCCAAGCCCACGCAGACAAGACTTCCCAGCTCGTTATAACGCTGTTGATATTTATGCCAGAACGATTTTGACACTATCGTCTCCATCAATTTCGGCGAGAGCTACTTTGATTATTTCTTCTTTGGAAGTAGGCACGTTTTTGCCCACGTAATCTGCTTTGATAGGTAATTCCCGGTGTCCGCGATCGATCAGCACCGCCAGTTGGATTTGCCGAGGCCTGCCAAAATCCATTAAAGCATCAATGGCGGCACGTACCGTTCTGCCGGTATAAAGCACGTCGTCCACCAATACTACGATGGCATCTTCAATCTCAAAATCCAATTGCGAGCCTTTGATTACGGGCTGATGCGCTATTGTAGAAAGATCGTCCCGATACAGAGTTATATCCAATACTCCCACAGGCACTTCCTGATTGGAAATGAGCTTTAGATAATCTGAAAGCTGGTGAGCCAAAGGTACTCCCCGAGAGCGGATGCCTACCAGACGGATCTTTTCTAATCCTCTATTTTGCTCAATTATCTCGTGCGCCATGCGTTGAATACTGCGCTTCATCTGAGCGCTGTCCATGATCTGGCTTTTTACCTGCATGTTTTGTACTCCTTAATCGGCCGTTATAATTGCCAATACATCGCCTTTGCTAACGTTTGTTCCAGATGAAAGCGGGGTTGAACTCAAAGTTCCATCTATTGGGGAAGGTATGTTATTGTACATCTTCATCGCTTCCAGAACCAGTATTGTTTCGCCACGTTTTACTTTATCGCCTGCCTTTTTCTCATACTTTACAAGCATGCCGGGCATGGGAGCAGTAATGGATTCACCATCAGAGGGCTGGGGAAATGCCGCTTTGACAATGGGAGCGGGAGCAGGAGAAGTAGTGGGAACTGGTTCCAGCTTTGGTGCGGCTACAGGTACTGCAGGACGGCTGGAGATCACTCGTGGCGCCCCCCCCTTTTCTGCCACTTCTACCAGAAAGTAGCCACCATCTACAAATACATCGAACTGACGTACATCTTCGGGTTTTTCAGGTGCATCCGGTTTTTCTATCAATTTCCCTGCTTTAGCTTTGGCAATTAATTCTTGCTCGGCTTTCACGTCCTCCATACTTATGGGTTTCATCTCCTCTGGCATGGGATCCATACCATATTTGATGCGCAAGAACTTCTTGCCAGTAACATTGTATAATGCTACAATCAATTGATCGTCCAAGTTCTTAGCCAAGCCTTCAGTTTCTTTTTTCACTTGTTCCATCGCAGGAGGTATAACGTCACCAGGGCGCGCAACAATCGGTTTTTCGCCTTTAGGATAACCCTTCAAAGCCCTAGCTTGCAGGTCTTTATCGATAGGCAGCGTTGTTTTGCCATAGAGGCCGTAGCAGAGGTCTTTTACTTGCTCTGTTATGCGGGCATACTCGCCATCTTTAGTATCAAAAAGCGCATTGTTTACGCTCTGGATGCCCACAATTTGGCTTGTGGGAGTTACCAAAGGAATTTGTCCCAAGTCCTTGCGAACTTTGGGTATTTCTTCAAACACATCTTCGAGTTTATCCAAGGCATCCATTTGTCGTAATTGGTTCACCAAGTTTGAAAGCATTCCTCCCGGTGTTTGGTGAATAATCACGTCGGTATCGATGATGCTAAACTTGGTGTTATCTGCAAAATGCATGTATTTGGGTATGTCTTTTTCCATTTCTTTACCGATTTTATTCAGCAATCTAATATCAAATCCTGTATCTCTATTTGTACCCAGGAGGCTTATTACCAGAGGTTCCACGCCGGGATGAGAAGTTCTAAACGCATAGGGGCCCATACAGGTATCGATAATATCCACACCTGCTTCGATGGCTTTAAATAGCGAAAGATCACCCATTCCAGAAGTGAAGTGAGTATGCAAGTGGATCGGTGCCCTAACCGCTGCCTTTAACGCTTTTACCAAGTTGTAGGCATCGTATGGTGCTATCAATCCCGCCATATCCTTAATGCAGATGCTATCTGCACCCATTTCTTCGAGTTGTTTTGCTTTATTTACATAATATTCAATATTATAGATTTCTCCGCCCATTCGCTGTTCGGTAAGTGAGTAGCATATAGTACCCTGGAAGTGTTTATCATTCTTTTTGATAATCTTAACTGCAGTTTGGAAATTGCGGAAGTCATTAAGTGCATCAAATACCCTAAATATGTCTATTCCATTATCGCAGGCGCGTTGTGTAAATGCCTCTACCACGTCGTCGGCATAGTTTTGATAACCGACCAGGTTTTGCCCTCTAAGGAGCATCGAAAACGGAGTTTTAGTGATGTATTTTTTGAGAGTTCTGATGCGTTCCCAGGGGTCTTCGCCCAAGAAACGGTGCATTGTATCGAAAGTAGCTCCGCCCCATACTTCCATGGAATAGTAGCCCACTTGATCCATCAGTTCTGCCACATGCAGCAAGTCTTCGGTTCTGCCTCTAGTAGCAAAGAGCGATTGGTGTCCATCGCGGAAGCTCAGGTCTTGTATTTTGATAGGATTGGCGGCTTGGGGTCGATTTGCCTCATAGCGCATCGCGGTCATTTCTAATATGCCGTGTTTATCCATTGTTGCTCCTTTTATCTGCTTCTTTTTATGATTCTTCTTTGAGTAATATCACGATATTGCATAGTTTGAGAGCGCGCATAGGCAGCCCAAGGATGGGAAGCATTTCCGGTTATGGGCTTAGAGTAAGCCTCGTGCCTCTCTTCCCCGCTTATTAGTGCCAATACTGCGGAGATAGCTGCCAAAGAGCGTTTATCTTGTTTCATAAAAATATCCTCTTAAGCCGGTATGTTTCCGTGTTTTTTGGGTGGAAGGCTTTCGCTCTTGCTGGAAAGAATTTCTAACGCATCTACTAAACGTTTCCGAGTTTCTGAGGGCATTATCACCGCATCCACATATCCCCGCGATGCTGCTACATACGGATTGTTGAAGCGTTCTTCATAGTCTGCTATCATCTCAGCGCGCTTGGCTACTTGGTCTTCTGCTGCAGCTATTTCTTTGCGGAAAATAACATTTGCAGCGCCTTGTGCGCCCATCACGGCTATCTCCGCTGAAGGCCAGGCAAACACCATATCCGCCCCTAAATGGCGTGAACTCATTGCTATATAGCTGCCACCATAATCTTTACGGGTAACCACCGTGAGTTTAGGAACCGTCGCTTCGGAATAGCACCATAAGAGCTTTGCACCATGGCGAATTATTCCGCTGTGTTCCTGATGAGTGCCGGGCAAATAACCGGGCACATCCACAAAAGTAATTAGCGGAATGTTAAAAGAATCGCAAAAACGAATAAAGCGAGTAGCCTTATCTGAAGCATCGATATCCAAACAACCAGCTAAAATTGTGGGTTGATTTGCCACAATGCCAACGCTGTGCCCTGCCAAATGGGCAAAGCCTACAATGATGTTTTGAGCATAGAAATAATGTGGCTCAAAGAATATCCCATCGTCCACCACGCTTTTTATTACATCGCGCATATCATAACCCATGCGAGGACTATCTGGAATAATGCCGTCTAATTCTGGGCAATTCCGCCATGGATCATCCTCAGTAGCCTGTATGGGAGGATCCTCCATATTATTTGCGGGCAAATACGAAAGCAGTATCTTGATCTGCTCTATGGCATCCGCATCGTTCTCGCAAGCAAAATGCGCATTCCCGCTTTTACTGTTATGGGTCATAGCTCCGCCCAATTCTTCCTGAGTGGTTACTTCCCCAGTAACGGCTTTTATTACATCCGGTCCGGTGATAAACATGAAACTGGTATTTTTTACCATAAAGACAAAATCTGTCATGGCGGGGGAATAGACGGCGCCCCCTGCGCAAGGGCCCATGATGGCAGTTATTTGCGGAATAACTCCGCTGGCGCGTGAATTGCGAAAAAAGATATCTCCATATCCCTTTAGAGCATCCACACCTTCTTGAATACGCGCACCGCCGGAATCGTTTATTCCAATGCACGGCACACCGCTTTTAAGTGCCATATCCATTACTTTGCAAATTTTTGCGGCATGCATCTCGCCCAGCGATCCGCCTCTGGCAGTAAAATCCTGAGAAAAGGCAAATACATGCCTGCCACTTACCAGGCCGTGTCCAGTAATAACGCCATCAGAAGGTATCTCGATATTCTCCATGCCAAAATTATCGCACCGGTGGCTTACAAACATATCCAACTCTCTAAAAGTGTTTTGGTCAAAAAGCAAATCCAACCGTTCGCGCGCATTTAACTTACCGGATGCTTTTTGCTTGGCAATAGCTTTTTCGCCCCCCATCTGAATAGTCTTCTGCTGCTTGCTCAGAAGTTTTTGGATATTCTCCTGTGTAGTATGCATCTATACCTCTTTCATTTGCAAATTGTATTGTTGTTTACAATAAGAACCAGCAGGCGTAAATTGCCTACTCCTGTCAACACAAAAATCAGCAATCGTCGAAAAATCCTCTTGTGCTGTTGTTTTTGAGCATCACTTTCTTCTAACTAAAAGCATTAACTTGCCATTAGCGATAGTTTAGGTTAAGATCCTCCCGCAAATTATGGATAATCTCTGCTTAAACTATGGATTAGTAATGCTTAAAGTAATGGGTAAGAATGGTGCTTGGGTAGAACGTATCAAGTATTTTCCTGCTGTGAATGCCTAAAAATTATGTATCCTGATAATTAGTATAAGCAGAATAGGTTAGATTTGATGGGTTTTAAGAGATTGGCTATACCGAGAGCCAACTGAAACTGCAAGTATTTCCCTCTTTTTGTTTAAGAATATACTTACAAAGATCGTCGGCGGGCTTCTCCTTGCGAGAATGCTCTGCTATTATCACTCCACCGGGATTTAAAATGTTGCCCTTCATAATGGATTGCAAGGTTGGGTTTATTAAGTTCTTATCGTAAGGTGGATCTAGAAATATCACGTCATAAGTATACGAGCAATCTTTAAGGTATGCCTCCACGCGTTTACGGTAAATATGGCATGAATCTGTGCAGGAAAGCAGAGTAGTGTTCTTTAGAATGGTGGCAATAGCACTATTGGCAAATTCTACAAAATCTACCCAAATTGCACCTCGAGAAAGAGCCTCCAAACCAAATGCCCCCGTTCCTGCAAAAAGATCTAAGATGCGTTTACCCTCAAAATCTTGATATGTGCTAAATATCATTTCCCGGTTAAAATCCGTTGTGGGGCGGGTAGTGAGTCCCGGCACTGAAAACAGTTTGCGTTTTTTATGCTTGCCGGCAATGATGCGGATCATGCTTTCTTTCGGCGTTTTCCCAAGCCGGGAACCTTGATTTCTAATTGAACTGGAATGGGATCAAAGTGTGGACACGAGAGTAATAATACTTTTTTTGTTTGCTTACACTTATGCCGGCATTTGAGGCAAATGCTATTGTACTTTGGACTTTGTTTGAGCATTATTCTGGAAGTTTACTTTGCAAATCCACAAACAGGTGCATGATCTCCGATACTTTGATATCGGCAAGGGAAGTATTCTTATCCCAGCGGGAAAGTACTGCTATTAACAGGTCACCCACGCTGGTTTCCCGATAGTCCTCATTCTCGTAAGCCATGTTTAACTGAGCTTGGCGTTCAATTTCATCTAAAACGCGGCTAAGCGCATCCAGCTCAGATTCATCTGCCAAAACATCTTCTTCATCAAAGATGATTTCGGTATCCTGTATCCCTTCACCTAGTTTTTCCATCGTGCGAGACATGTTGTCGAAGCCTTGATGACTAAGGATTTTAAGATATGCCAACTCTTCGGGAGTAAAGAGTTTCTCGATTCGAGAATCGTAGCGGTTTGAAGGGTCGTTCAAAATTCGGGCATGAAGCGCTTCGATCTTCTCCCGAATGGCAGCAGAAGAATCGCTTTGGGCAATTAACTCGTATGTAGCCAAAGCATCAAAGAACTGGTTTTGCTCTTCAAAGAGCTTTGCCAAGGTGGCGGTAGGTGTCCAGCCTGATCCTGATATTTTCATTGTATCTACTCCCGATTATTGAATATTTTGGGAGCAGTAAAATGTCGATGCCGTTTTGTGTCAATAGCTTTTGTGTATTTCATGCACAGAACAAGGGAAATTGCGGCAGATAAGCTTGGGGCTAGAATAATCTTTAATAAGCAAAATTATTCCCGCTCGAGTATGAGCCCTATGGGGAGCTTTTGCGCATCAACCTCTCTATGCGTTTTTGAATATCTGCAAGAAGTTTGTGGTTTTGCATAAACCTTCCCCCCTCAATAAATAGTGCTCTTTTACTCAACTCCTCCGCAGCGATAAAATCCTTTTGCCTTTCCAATATCTTTGCCGCCTCTATCATGGCAACAGTATTATCTAAAGCAGCGGCTATTTGAAAACAATCCAATGCATTCTCCATCTCTTGCGCCTTTTTGTATAATAATCCTAAATCCAGAGCAATATCTGCATTAAGCTCTCCCTTTGCCATAAGATCAATCAGTACTCTGCGGGCAATATCTAAACTCCCCTGACTTTTATAGAGGAGCGCTAAAGCATGATAATCGATACGAACGTCCATGCCCCCTTCTGGAGGGTATTTACAGCCATCACATAACAGTGCAAAAAGTGCCGCAGTGTGCAAGATGTCGTGATGGTTGTGTACAAAAACACGTTTTACCATCTCGGCATCCCCAGTACTAAGGAAATTGAAATATGTCTGCGGAACGTCACCCCCAGAAATATCCAGTTCCTTATCTCTTATATGCCCTAAGATATAGAATTCTATAGTTTCCAAGGCACACGAAGGTAGCTTTCGTTTCCATAACCTACGAGCTAAATGTAACAAATCCAAATGCTCCATTGCCCTCAAATCCAACCAAATCTGATGATACAAAAGACGTGCCTCCAAAACCGGGACATCAAAGCTCTTTCCATTGAAAGTAATTAGTAGAGACCTGCGTTCCATCAATTCTTGTAAGCGTTCAAAACTGTGCTCTTCAGCATCTGGATCCGGCAGAAATATCTGCTCGACAAAGAACTGTCCCGCTTCAAAGTAGCCCAGCCCAATCATAAAAGCAAAGATTCCGCCTCTTCCCAAACCGGTGGTTTCCAAATCCAACACCAATACATCTTCCGGTTTATAGGTGGTTTCGCCAAGATTTGCCCAAGAACGTACAATATCTGGGATGAGACTTGGAAACAGCGGTAAGCCCTCAATTTTGGTGCGCAAAGGGTAGGCTTCCTTGGTAAAGAATACCGGATCGTCTCTGTGCGGTGAAAACTCTCCTTCTATAGTGCGTTTTATGCTCTCTTGCAGTAGTTCTTTTATCTCTGTGCCAAAGAGCTCTCTATCCTGATCCATGTTCAGCAAAATATCCTCATTATAATAAAGGGGCGAAAATGCTTCGCCCCAGAAATGATGATGCTTGTCGCTTAAACGATATGGCCTTTGCCAACACCGCGTACCTTGCAGCCAAGCCCTTTGTATTTATTGATCTTAACGTCGTCGAGAAAGTTCGAACAATCGATAATGAGCGGACGAGTCTTACACATGTCCACTACATCCTTTGGTTCCAAATTCTTATATTGGTTGTGACCAACGGCAAAGATTACCACTTCGCTACCTTCTAAAATAGCGGGAAGATCTTTCTCCACAGTAACTTCTTCCAGTTCGTCCCAGTGTTCCACATAGGGATCGTGAGCACGAACGTGGGCAAGATCTTTACGTAAAAATTCTACTAAGGTTTTGGAGGGGCTATGCCTGGTATCACCAACATTTTCCAGATAAGATACCCCTAATACCGTAATGCGCAGATTCTTAACTTCTGGGATCTCGCACTTGATCAGATCGATAGTGTGTAATGGCATGGTGTCGTTGATGTTCACGCTATTAATCGCCATCGAGAGCTGTCCGGGAACATCAAACAAGGCACCCATTGCCCAATTTGCCAGTACTGGATCTTTAGTAAGACAATACCCACCTACGCCCAATGAAGGGCGCAATAAGTTGTCGTGAGTGCCCTTGCGCTTGCGAATGGCATCACGAACCTTGAAGATGTCCACTCCAATTTGCTCGGCAAAACGTGCCCATTCAAGAGTAAGCGCAATATTGGTGGCACGGTAACTGTTTTCCATAGTTTTGGCAAGTTCGCTGGCGTTAGTATTATCCAATTGAGTAAGCGGGTAGTTATCCACATCAAGTACATTGCTGAGAAATTCGCGGCACAGTTCAATACTCTTTGAGTTTACCCCAGAGAATACACGCCAGAAATCTCGAATGGAAGATACATACTTGCTTCCCGGCATCACACGCTCATAGGAGTGGGCTACCAAGGGTGGCTTTTGTGCAATGTCGATACCTCGTTTGGTAAATTCTTCCTCAAGAATAGGTTTTACTACTTTTTCGCAGGTTCCCGGAGGCACGGTTGTTTCAACCAATACCAAGCATTCGGGATTTATGTGTTGCCCCAGCATGCGAATTCCTTCACGGAAAGCAGTAATATCACAATATCCCTTCTGTGCTTCACCAAAAGCAGGTTTGGTGGCATCAAGCTGGATATCTACAACCACTACATCAACCATACCGTAAACACTGTCTTCGCTGGTTGCACGTAAGTTTTTCTTTTCCACTACGGTACGATGGAATATCTCCGGCACTTCGGGATCTGAAGAGCTTACCGGGGGCACGCCGGTATTAATAATCGGAACCTTCCAATATGAACGCTTGGAAGCGCGTTGATGCCCGTGTACAAAATAGATCGGTTGCCCATCTTTATCTGTAGCGTCTGCCACTACAGAGGCCATTACACAGCCTACAAATCCCAATCCTTGCACCGCAACAATCTTTCTGCCTTTGGCGCGTTGTTCTTTGGTGATTTCCAGTAAAAGTTTACGTTCCTGTTCATTCTCTTGTTCTGTAGGAAGAGGAAATTCTCTGCCATCGGGAGCAATTGATACTTTTAACATATTCCCGTTTCTCCTTAGGGGGCTTAATTTTCAGCATGTTCTTTAAGTTTTTCATACAAGGATTGCTGTCAAGATTTTATTGTTACTAAATGCATGCTCATAATTGATTATTGTGATGATTTATCCACACACCAGTGATTCTTACCCCAAATAGTAATGAATCAACACTAATATGAGCATACCCTTATTTGATAACGGCGGTAAGTTGTTTGCGATACACTTTACTACCGGATTCGGGAACGGATTCCCATAGCAAGATATACAATCCTCTTTGCGCTAACTTTCCAGAGTTATGACGTCCGTTCCAATGTATCACGCCACGATCTGTCACTAATAAGTTATCGGCAAGATTTACCACCAATCTGCCATTGAGATCGTAGATTCTTAAGTTTATCCGATTTGAAATATCGGGCAGATTGTAGCTAAGCGTTAGTTGTTCACCAAATCTGGGATCGCACGGTGAGCCTAATAGCTTAAGCCGTTCTGTATGTTCCGGAAGGTCCTGTGTATGCGCATCATTTGCCTCGCCCGGGCTTGGACTACCCCATCTCCACTCTGTTTGTTCATCTTGAGAGTTTAGTTTTAACAAAGACTTTCCCTGAATGCTTGATTCGTAACTAATAGTATCCAGGATTTGTTCACCCTCGTATAAGTATAAAACATCACCATCATTATTGAGGGCAGTCCAAGTGCTACTTTCTAAAACTGAAGAGGCTGGGCATTGGGGATACTCGGCAACAAAATCGTCTTTGTTTGTGCAGATTACATAGTAACCTGAAACTGGTGGCAAATTAAAACTGATATAAGCTCCAGCTTCATCTTGGATAAAGTAATCACCTTTGTGGTTAATAGGTGCAGAATAGACTTCTAACCATTCTTGTTTTCCCGGTAATGGAGCCGGAAATATCTCGCTAAACGTAGGTGGGGATCCATTGCCTTCAATACTGTAGTAACTGACGTTGTTTTCCAGATTTACATCATTCTCAAGTTCTAGGGTCATTCTAAGCAAATAGGCATCATCTGGCAGAACAAACTGTACTCTGATGCTATCGGAAGCTACCAAAGGCACAATATCTTCCTGGTGAATCATCGTTTCGGATGCATACACACTAAATTGAGCCGGATAGGGATAGTAATAGGAACCCAAATTACGTATACCCACACTAAGAATTTTTTGAGGCAGTTCTTGCATTAACTGAGGAGAATATAGTGCATAATCGGTATAAACTCTATTGGGTGAATTAGGTGTAGGGTTTTGTTCTATGATGAAATCGTTTTCACACATATTGGTATCCAAACCATCAATAGCCCTAGCTAAGGAGCAGCCTTCAGGCGCATCTGGAGCCAGACTGAAAGCTTCTGTGCCATAATCATCGGTGATCAGATTGCTGTTGGGTTCATCGTAGATAACGGTATCGGTATAGGTGCTATCGGCATTTACAAAGCGGATGGCATCGCTGGCGCTACCTCCATTTTGGAACACAAAGTCTGTATAAAACTGCGCATTAGTCATGCCCTCTCCACCAACCAACACAAAGTGTTTTGGGCGTAAAAGATAGTATGGGAACACAAATCCCAAGCTCCATTCTGCACCGCAACTATATATTTTGCAACCCGTTAGCTCTATTGTTTGATTGCTGGGATTATATAGTTCAATCCATTCTTGCTGAGCATCGGCTCCGGGAGGATCGTAGCACACTTCATTGATTACCACACTCGAGTGTAACCAAGCTATTGGTAAAAGCAGAATAACTGCGCAAAGGATGTGGGTCACGTGCCCAGTTCGAGCACCAAAGGTTTTATGTTCCAAATCTGTTCCGCATATTCCCGGATGGCTCTATCGCTGGAAAACTTACCAATACGAGCAATATTAAGGATTGCTTTTTTAACCCATTCTTCTCGGTTTGAATAGAGTTCGTCCACCATAGCTGATGTTTCGATAAATGCTCTAAAATCTGCCAAATTAAGATAGGGATCGCCATTGCTTACTAATGAGTTGAAAATTGGTGCAAAGATGCCCGGTTCGTTGGGGCACCAAGAATCATCCAGTAACGAATCCACAACCCGTTTTAGCTCCGGATCGCTTTCATAATAAGTACTGGGATTATAACCGGAAGCCTTGATTTGGCTCACCTGAGTAGCGCTCAAGCCAAAGATAAACATATTCTCTTCTCCGATCTCTTCTGCCATCTCCACATTTGCACCATCCATTGTGCCGATCGTAAGCGCACCATTTAAGGCAAACTTCATATTCCCTGTCCCACTGGCTTCAAAACCTGCCGTAGATATTTGCTCAGAAAGATCTGCAGCGGGGATAATCTTCTCAGCCAGAGATACGCAATAATTCGGCAAAAACACTACTTTGAGACGATCTTTCACGTCGGGATCCTTATTGATAATATCGCCCAGATTGTTAATCAGCTTGATCAACCGTTTGGCCAAGAAATACCCCGGTGCTGCTTTACCGGCAAAAATCACGGTTCGAGGCACAAATTCAGCTTCCGGATTATCTTTGATGCGATAGTAGCGGGCAATTGTACCCATCACGTTTAGTAATTGTCGTTTATACTCGTGTAAACGTTTAATTTGTACATCAAAGATGCTATCGGTGCTCACTCGAATGCCGGTAGCACGGTAAATGTAGCGGGAAAGGCGTTTTTTATTGATTTCTTTTATTTCGAAGAAACTATCCTTAAAATAGGAATCGTCCAAATATTCTTCCAATCCCGATAAGCGAGTTAGGTTCCGTGCCCAAGAAGAACCTATATGCTCCGATATCAGGCTTGCCAAAAGCGGGTTGCAAGTAAGCAGCCACAATCTGGGTGTTATCCCGTTTGTTTTATTCTGGATCTTTCCGGGATACAGCTCTTCAAAATCTGCAAACACCCTATTCTTTAAAATCTGTGTATGCAATTTGGCTACTCCGTTTACCGCATGTGAGCCGTGAATACAAAGCTGTGCCATACGCAGGTTTTTTTCTAATCCTTCTTCGATGATGGAGATGTTACGCATTTTCATAATATCGCCAGGATACTTTGTTGCCACTTCCTGCATTATATACTCGTTAATCTGATATATAAGGACTAAATGACGTGGAAGTAGCTCTTCAAACAAGGCAACGCTCCATCGCTCCAGAGCCTCCGGCAACACAGTATGATTGGTATAGGAGAATACCTTGCGCGTAATCTCCCATGCTTTAGCAAAACTCATGCGCTCTTCATCGATAAAGATGCGCATCAGCTCCGGAATAGCCAGTGCTGGATGGGTGTCATTCAATTGGATACATATTTTATCGGCAAAGCTATCAAACCCATCGTGATCTTGTTTCCACTGAAAGAATATATCTTGCAAAGTAGCCGAAACAAAGAAATACTCTTGTTTTAGGCGCAACACTTTACCCAGATGCACGTTATCGTTAGGATACAATACTTTGCTTATATTTTCACTGATGTTTTTTTGTTCAACGGCTTTTACGTAGTCTCCACTATTGAAGTATTCAAAATCGAACTCATCGGTTGCTGTAGCTTCCCAAAGCCGCAGATTATTAACATTATCTACCTCAAATCCCGGAATAGGAAAGTCCCAAGCAACTGCCATCACGTCTTCCGTTTCCGTCCAGGTGCAAATGCGTCCATCCCCGTTTTGCTCCATTTCTTTCACTTTGCCGCCAAAACGCACTCGATATGTGATCTCCGGTCGTTTAATCTCCCAGGGACAACCGTTTTTGCGCCAGTGATCAGGGACTTCAGTTTGATAGCCATTGCGAATTTCCTGCTTAAAGATGCCAAATTCGTAGCGTATACCATATCCATATCCAGGATAGGCAGATGTGGCAAGAGAATCCATAAAACAAGCCGCAAGTCTGCCCAAACCACCATTCCCTAATCCCATATCTGGTTCCAACTCGGATATATCTTCCAAAGAATAACCCATCTCTTTGAGCATGTCGTAACCTTCGTTATACAATTCGAGGTTTATTAAACTGCTGCCTAATAATCTGCCAATAAGAAACTCCATCGAGAGATAGTAAACCTTTCTCACGTCCCGCTTCCGATACTCATATTGGGTACGCAGCCAGCGTTCAATTAAGCGGTCTCTTAGCGAAAGCCCCAAAGCATAATAAATATCCCAAGGCTCTACGGTGGTGTTATCTTTGATGAGCGAGTATTCCAGATGATGTAAAAAGCGAGTCTTTATATCGTTCGTCATTCCATCGGCATTATCCGAAAAGAAGATCGAAGTAAATTCGTTGTTGGGAATAAAACCTTCTTTCATGTAAGCTGTCCTTTAAGTAGCTAATTTTGAACTAATTTGCAAAATGGCTTTTACGGGCTTTATCTGTCAAGAAATTTCGCTAAGTATCGCACGATAAAGAACTTCTTATGTATAAATTGTCACACCAATCCGCAAATGGAGAGAATGTTCTTTTCAGGTCTGTTTTCAGAAACAGGATAGTGACATGGATAGTTATTGCACCTCCGGATGATCCATAACCTACCGTACAAAGAAAGCTGCTTGAGCTGTTAAGTGGAATGACAAGAAGTGGATACAAATATTCGGCGCTTCAGGTGAGCACCGCTACCTAAAAGTGAATCTTTATATTCTTCCTTTCTGCCCCATTACTTTAAGCTAACACTAAATAAGGTTCATCCCGCCTTACTCCCACACCAACAAGATAATCGAAGCTTAAAGCTATGTTAAAATTTACTAAATTACATGGCAGAGATGCTTGCATAAAAATGCTTATCGTAATTCCGCTACGGCATAAGAAACTACAAAAGATAGCTCTATTTATATCTTGATGCGAGACAGATTCTTGGCTAAGGTTTTGGCTCCAATTCCCTTAACATTACAAATATCTTCCACCGAAGAAAACGGTCCATATTCTTCCCGATATTGAACTATTGCCTTAGCTTTGACAGGTCCTATGCCCACCAAAGTACAGAGCTCTTCAATGCTTGCTTCATTGATGTTTACGGGGGTAGAATTGATGGCTGAATCTCGGCTATTAATCTGTTTTCTTGTATTGCTTTGTAGCGAGAGGGTGTCGCCAAAAGTAACTAAATGGGGCAAGATGCGGCGATAGGTTTTTATACCAATCCCCCTAACCAGCATAATCTGATTAACCGCAGTGAAAGGCTGGTTCAAGCGAAAAGAAAGAATATCCTGAGCGCGTTTTTCGCCAATTCCCGGTAAACACATCAATTCTTCCAGTTTTGCAGTTCGCAGATCTATAAGCAACTCTTCATTTTTTTCTAGGGCTACGTGCAAACTATCCAGTGCTGGTTTTGCCTGTTCCTCTTTGCCTATGAAACCAAAAAGATTGAGCATAGAACCAGAAACAATCAGCAATGTAATGCCCAACAACAACTTCTGCTCTTGGGAGCTTAATAGATTATGCAGAGGATTCATTTGAGTGAGGAACGATGAACACAGCTTCCGCTTCAGCATATACAACGGAGTTTGCGTAGATTTGAGCTTTGGTATGGATGGTTCTGGTTTTTAAGTGCACAATGCTACCTCTCAGGTGTACTTGCGTAGCAGAAGATAGAGGTTTGCGATAAGCAACATTCAAGCGAGCAGTAAAAGCAATTTTACCACTATGGATAACGGCTTTTGCCATCACTTCATCTAAAAGAGCGGAGATAATACCGCCGTGAATAACGCCAGGATAACCCTCAAACAATTCCGAAAGCTTGAGGGATGCAAAAGCGGAACCAGAGTCGTCGTAGCTAAAATCTAGTTTTAACCCTATGGGATTTGCTTTCCCGCACACAAAACAGTGATTATACTCGTTGCTGACTGTGCTTATTGCCATTATTCTTTGGTGAGATACTCAGCCCAGAAGCTTAGTTTGTCTTCCAGATCGTAAGAAAAACCACTTTGCTGCCAAGCGATATTACCTTGTTTATCTATTACAACGATATGAGGAATGCCTTCAACGCCATAAGCTTGTGCTACATCCTGAGTTCCTTCCAGATAGGCCATTGCATAGTGATTTTCTGTAAAGTATTCTTTGGCTTTATCATAGTCATTTTCCATCACATTTATGGAGAAAACCTCAACTCCGTCGGGCTTTTCGTTGATTACCCAGCTACTGAGATTTGGCATCACCATTTTACAAGGACCGCACCACTGCGCCCAGAAATCCAGAATTATTACATCACCGTTCATATCTTGCATGGTGTGTATGTTTCCGGCAATATCCGGCAAAGACCAAGGCGGTGCCGGGGTATTGATGCGATTGGCTAAAAGCTCCTGATTTCTGCTTTGTTTATTGGAATCCCAGCGTTGCTGCGAATCTGCTTCAAGTTTAGTAAACTCCGGCATTCCGCGAAACTCATCATAGACAGAAGAATGTGCCACTTCGGGATAATTTATGAGATTCTTGTTTATGGCTTGCCCGAAGTATTCGAAAGCTTTATCTATTTTCTCATGCTTAAGATACAAAGCAATAATCTCTTTAATCATGTTCTCATCCTCAGTAAGCTCCGGAATCTGAGCAACGTAGTCATCCAAGCCCTTAATGCCATATGAGGCTATGGAATAAGACATCATCGCTCGTTTGCGCAAGTAATCTAAATACTCAGGAGCAATCATGCCTTTTTGAACATAATCATTATGGATAAGATCAATAATTCTGGGATAAAGATCTTGTCTGCCGGCTTTTATGGTTACATCGCAAATAAAATCGTGATGATTGCCAAATATCTGCGGATCTTTTAGTTTGGGGATAATTAGCGCAGCCTCAGCGTACTTCTTCTGTACGTAAAGAACCATAATCTTGGCAAGATTTAAGAACTCATCATCGGGGAAAGTTTCCAGACCCAGATCCACCGCATTACTATCTTTCATAAAGTCGTCAGACTTTATATACTCTTCTCTTTGCTCTTGCAGAAAATTTCCCGTAAGACTAACAGATACAATTCGGTAACCCCAATAATACTGGGGAAATTTGTTGATAATTTTGTGTGCTTCTGCCTTTTGTTCAGCACTATCCGGTAACATCCTTATTGCCAGATAGGCATAGTCTGGATTGTTGGGATTTGCTTTGGCAAGACGAGCATAATGATTCAAGCAAGCATCCAAATCGAAAGATACCCACACGTTTTGTAGCGTGCGATGCTCTTCTACATTCTGCGCCCGATAGAGGTATTCCTGAACTAACGCCTTTAGTGAATCCGGTTCTTCCTGATTCTCTATGGCAAGATTCAAAAACTCGTCAAAATCTGCTGCCCACAGGGTAACTGAAAGTAAGCCAAGCAGAGCTATCATTAGTATGTTGCGAAACATAAATCCTCCTTATATATATCTCGTTTAAGCTTTCAAAGATAAAGATTATGGCAAGTGTGAAATCTGTTACTGCCAAGAATTTGTGTATTGTGCAATTTCTTCGCGCTCTTTATCGTATCCTTTTTTACCCATCAGGGCAAAAGTGGCAATCTTGCCGGTCTCCACTCCTGGTTGGTTTAATGGATTGATGTTTAACAGCTTGCCTGCAAATACGGTTTGAATTTCATACATCATGATGGCGGCGCCTAAGTTTTCAGCATTGAGTTCTGGAAATATGAGATTGGCATTGGGTCTGCCGGCTTTGCAAAGGGCAATTTCGGTGGCAAGACGCTCGGCATTAAGCAATTCTGAAAGTTTTTTGCCGCCCAAATAGCTGATATCTTCCAAGTCTGGATGCAGATTGGGAATGGTAAAGTCGTGCTTAAAATTTTCAACCGTAAGAAAGGTGAGAACTTTATCTTCTGGCCCTTCTGTATAAAGCTGAATTTGTGAGTGTTGATCGGTTGTGCCAATTGCCTTAATGGGAGTTTGACCAGCCAGCACTTCTTTTCCGGCAGTATCATAGCGCTTGCCCAAGCTTTCTGCCCACAGTTGGCGATACCAATCGGCAAAATCGTAGAGAGCATTGCTGTAAGGCATCATCACACTGATGTTCTTACCTTCACGCATATAAAGGAAATGCATGAGACCGTTTAATAAAGCAGGATTGCGCATCACATCCGAGCTTTCGCACAGTTCACGCATCTGCGCTGCACCTTTTAGCAATTCCGCAATATCTACGCCAGCAAAAGCTGAAGAAAGCAATCCCACATCCGAAAGCACGGAGAAGCGACCACCCACATTGCTAGGGACAGTAAAAGAAGGATATCCTTCTTCATTGGCGATCTTGCGTAAAAAGCCTTTCTCTTTATCGGTAGTGATAATCATGCGCTTTCGATAATCCGAAGGGAATTTTCGCATGAGAATATCCAGTAAAATCATGTATGCACTCATGGTCTCAGCAGTGCCACCACTTTTTGTTATTACGTTAAAGATGGTTGTTTCCAAATTTATCTGTTGCAATATTTCGTGTAGGAATACAGGATCAACATTGTCATACACCAAAACCCTGCGTTTTAGAGCGGCTTCAGTTTTTAGGGCGTTGTAGATAGCTTTGTTTCCTAAAGCGCTACCTCCAATTCCTAAAACTACCATTGTGTCAAATTTGCTCTCGATCTGATCTACAAATTTGGTGATATGACTAATATCCTGTTCGGGAAGATTATAGAAACCCAGAATACCGGAAGCCCAATCTTTACTCATTTCTTCTTTAGCCACTACTACAATGTGCCCGAACTTTAATATCACAGAAGGGCGAATAGCATTTTTCAGATATGGATTCGATAGTAAATTTTTGTAATCAAAACGGATCATTATCTGCCCCCTTTTATGGCATAATAAGGTTTTAGTCGGCGATATACCAAATCATCCACTTGCGGTAACGAAGTGGAAAAATCGAAGCCGGAAATTATCTTTTCTAGCTCTGCATCACATAAAAGCACTACTTTTTTAATATCGAAATACGAAGATGGATTTATACTAAGATCGTTTATGCCCATTCCAATCAGAAGCGGAGCATACTCGGGAATGGATGCCATTTCACCACAAACGGAGATATCGCGGTTATGAACCGCAGCATTAACTACTGTGGCGCGAATGAGTTTTAATACTGCGGGATGGTGCTGAATGTAATAGCGGTTAACCATGTCGTTGTTTCTATCTACAGCCAAAGTGTATTGAACCAGATCATTTGTTCCAATAGAAAGAAAATCGCTTTCTTTGGCTAAAGCTTCTGAACTGAGCGCAGCTGAAGGGATTTCTACCATGGTTCCTACCTGGATGTCGTAATCGTATGCTATTCCATCTTCATAAAGTGAATCTGCACATTGTTTGAAAACTCTTTTGGCTTCTAAAAAATCGTCTACATCAATAATCATGGGAAACATAATGCGAATATTACCGTGAACAGATGCCCTTAAAATAGCCCTAAGCTGAGTTTTAAGGACTTCTGGATGAGCTAAAGAAAAGCGAATACCTCGATTGCCAAGATAGGGATTATTCTCTTTGCTTGAAGGGATTAGATGCGACAGTTTGTCTCCGCCCAAATCGAAGGTGCGGATTGTAAGTACTTTGGGTGCAATCTCCTGGGCAAGGTTGCGGTATATTTCGTATTGTTCTTCTTCACTGGGAAGATCGTTACGCGAAAGAAAAAGAAACTCCGTTCTAAAAAGCCCTACACCATCAGCATTCAGTTCCGTTACTTTACTGATTTCTTCTGGAAGGCCAATATTGAGAGCCAAAGAGATACTGCGTCCATTTTGGGTTACCGTCGGCTGGTCTAAGAGGACTCTTTGCTTATTTAAGATAAGCTCTTGAATCTGCAATTTTTGGGCATAATACTCTAAGGCTTCTTCATCTGGATCGTGTATCACTATGCCGGTTTCTCCATCTACGATCAGATGATCGTCCTCGTGAATATAATTGCGAATGTCTTCGATATCTGCAATACAGGCAATGTTGAGGGCACGACTGAGTATGGCAGCATGAGATGTATAACTGCAATTATCACATAGGTATGCGCTTACGCCAAGTTTGCTTAGTTGGGATACCTCACTGGGTTGAATCTCCTGAAAAATGGGAATAGTATCATGAGTCAGCCGATTAAATGGATCATCTTCAATCTTCAATACTTTGCGCAAGAGGCGATTACGTACATCCTCAAAATCATTTGCCCTTTGGGCAAACATTTCGTTTTCCATGCTTTTAAAAAACATGATTGCCTGCTCGAATGCGAGATGTATTGCTTTGGCCACATTATGAGTTTTTTCGCTTATGAGAGTAAGTATGTTTTCCCTAATATCAGGATCTGCCAATATATCCAGATGAGTATTGATAATATCTTTCTCGTTTTCGTGAAGATCGTGTAAGGCTATATATTCTTTAATTTCTGCTTCAGATTCCGCATAAGCGTTTAGATACGCTTCAGTTTCTTTATCTAAGTCCTTTTTACTTATCTTGTGTTGAGGAATTTCCAGCAAGCGTTTATCTACTATAACCGCTCTGCCGGCAGCAAGTCCAACCGCAATGCTATTTCCTTTTAGTTCCTTCATATTTTACTCTCCAAATCCGCTATCTATCATCTCCGTAATTTCGTTTATTAGGTACTCTTCATCTACTCCATCAGCAATCAACTCTAAGGTGCTTCCACATTCAGCCGCCAACATCATAACACCCATGATGCTTTTGCCGTTTACCGTAGTACCATCTTTTTCTATCTGAAACTCAGACCGATACTTTGTGGCAGCGCGCACTAATAATGCTGAAGGACGGGCATGTAGCCCCAGTTTATTTGTCACGATCACTTTCTTTCGCATCATCTTCAATCTTCTTTTGCAGTGTTTTCTTGCGGATTTCCTCATGGACTTTTCGATTAAAATCTTCGGCGGCATCGTACCCAACGCCTTTTAGAATGCCGTTCATTGCAGCTACTTCTACAATTACCGAAACATTCTTGCCTGGAGAAACAGGAAGGTAGATGATGGGAATTTTTACACCTAGATGCTCGGCAAAGCTGTTCGTGAGACCAATGCGCTCATAATCCATATTCTCCTGCCAAGGCATTAGCTCTATCTGTAAATCTATCGTCTTTTGCCTGCGAGTACGCTCTATTCCGAACATCCTTTCTACATTAACAAAACCTACCCCGCGTATTTCCATAAAATGCCCAAACTCTCTGCCGGGACGCCCAAATAGTTGATCATCCAAATAGCGCAAGGTAATGAGATCATCGCCTACCAAACTATGCCCGCGATGCACCAAATCCAAGGCACATTCACTTTTACCAATACCGCTTTTACCGGTTAACAAGATACCTAAGCCAAACACATCTACAAGAGTTGCATGTATGGTTTTTTCTAAGGCAAAAATATCCAATAAATAGCGGCTTAGATGCTGAATCAGGTTAATGGTGGAAAGACGGCTGGAAAGCAGAGCAATATTTAGATCGTTTGCCAGATATTCAATCACTGGCGGTAAAGTTAACCCCTTAGTAATGATTATGCACGGAATATCCATTTTGAACATATCCCTAATGCGCACAACCAGTTCTTCTTCTTTCAAGGATTGCAGAAAGCGAACCTCAGTTTCTCCGAATACCTGGATGCGCTCTGCAGAAAATACTTCTAAATATCCAGCAAGAGCAAGACCTGGACGATTAACGTGAGGAGAATTAACTTTTTTGGAAAGGGTTTCCGGCTCGGTAACTAAAGAAAGAGCCAAATCCTTCTTCTTGGCGTCAAAGAATTCTCGGACAGTAATTTCCTTCATATTTCCTTCCTCCTTAATGCCCCCTCATCAAAAATGAGAGGGCAAAAGGAAGTACGCTTGAATACACCAAAATAGTGTACATTATAAGTTTAAGGTTCAAAGAGTTTAAAGTTTTCTTTGTCCTTCTTTACCAATACATTGATGCGATCTGTTTCGATGTTTCTAAAGATAAAGAAATCTTCTTTGCTTTCGTCCATCCTATTGATGGCTTCCTGAATTTCCATCGGTTCTGTAATCACTCGTTTGGTCTTTATTGTACGGTGAATGTGATCTGTGTTGTTAACATGAAAATCTGTTGCGCGTGAGAAATCGTCAAACTGCTCTTTCAAAGCACGCTTTTGGTGATCTGTAACGCGATCTTTCAGTTTCTTTATCTGAGCTTCCATTTTATCCAATGCATTGTCGATAGATAAATACATATCCATCTCTTCTGCTGTGGCTTGCAATCCAAACCTGCCTGCATGTAATGAGAGTTCGCACAGATTGCGATTGTTCTCTAAAGCCAGCGTAACGTGAATAGTGATTATTTGGTCAAAGTACTTCTTCAACTTTAGGCAGGAGCTCTCCACGTAGTCCCGTATAGCCTTCGTGAGTTCGAAATGACGTGCTGTAATCGTTATTTGCATGTTAATCCTCCTGTTATATTTTATGAATGGAGAGTTCGCGCAGATCTTCCACGGATTCCATAATTGCTTCAGAAAGAGTCGGATGCGCAAATATAATATCCTCTATGGATTCTGCAGTAATACGATTTTGGATCATGATAGTGCCCTGAGCAATCAGTTCTGCCGCTTGGGGACCCAGAATGTGCATTCCCACTATTTCGCCAGTATCTTTGCGAGCGATGGTCTTTACGAAGCCTTGGGTTGCCGACATTGCCATAGCCTTTCCGCTTGCAGAAAAGGGAAACTTACCTACGATGATCTCTTCGAATCTATTGTTTGCCTCTGCTTCGGTATATCCCACAGAAGCAATTTCCGGATTTGTGAAAGTGCAGCGAGGAATGTTTAAATAGTTCAAAATATGAGTTGGAGCAGGTTTGTTCAAGAGCAGATGTGCTATATGCTCCGCCGCCAATAAACCTTGCTTGCTCGCGGTATGAGCCAATTGTAGCTTTGCGGTAACGTCGCCAATAGCATATATGCCACCCTCAGAGCTGCGCATCAAGTTGTCTATTACTATAGCACCTTTTTCTGTATTAAGCTCGAATCCGGTTGTTTTTATTTGGAATAAAGGTATTCGCCCCACTGCAAGTAATACTTTATCTGCCCTTAGCTCGTTCTCATTGTTTAGCCTTAGTAGCATCTCACCGTCTTGTTTTTCTATACTTTCAACACCAGTATTGGTTAGCACCTTGATCCCGCTTTTTTTAAGAGCAAGAGCCAAACGTTTAGATATTTCTTCATCCTCAGTTGCTATCAACCGCGGGAGAAACTCCACGATGCTCACCTTAACCCCAAATGCAGCAAATATGGAAGCAAATTCGCAGCCAATAACTCCTCCACCAACAACTACCAGGCTTTTGGGTAACGACTCAAGGCTTAAGATGCCGGTTGAGCTAAGAACATCTATCTCATCTATTTTGATGCCGGGCAGACTTTTAGGCACACTTCCAGTTGCAATTATTACGTATTTTGCGGCAAGATTCGTGCCATCTGCTGTTTGAACTTGATAGCCATCTGTAGTTTTAATAATCTCAGTTGCTGCACTGTGAACTACCGGAATCTTACGTTTTCGATATAAAAACTCAATCCCGCTGACAAGCTGCTCTACTATCTTGTTTTTGCGCTCAAAGATCTTGGAATAATCCACGTTTAGCTTTATAAGCGGCAATCCATAAGTTTCAGATTCGGCAATCTCGCGAGCTAACTCGGCACTTTTAACCAGGGCTTTGGTAGGTATGCAGCCCCAGTTTAAGCATATTCCGCCCAAACGCTCCTTTTCGATGAGCAAGCAATCGATCTTATATTGGGAAAGACGGATAGCAGTTTCATAACCACCGGGTCCTCCACCTATAATTATTACTTGATACTGTTCCAAATCTACCTCTATTTTCTTCTTAATCTGCTATTTAAGATGCCCATTTCATCGCGGTATTTGGCAATAATGCGGCGGGAAATGTTCAACCCCTCGCGTTTAAGTATCTCTACCAATTCCTGATCTGAAAGAGGCTTTTTCTTGTTTTCAGATTCGATTAAGCGAATAATACAGTTCTTCACTTTGTGGCGAGATATGCTTTCATAATTGTCATCTCTCCCCGCTGTAGAAGTGAAGAAATCTTTAAATGCAAATATTCCATAAGGAGTTTCGGCATATTTATGCTTCACTACGCGGCTGATGGTAGATTCGCTTTTACCGATATCCTGAGCAATAACGCTATAAGTAAGTGGCTGCATCACTCCGCTGCTATCGTAAAAAAACTCTTTTTGATGCTTGATGATAGAAAGTGATACTTGTTCCAATGTGCGCATACGCATATAGATAGACTTAATAAGAAACTTGGCGCTGTTGATGCGCTCTCGCACAAAAGAAGTGGTTTCTTTATCGAAATAACCCCTGTTTATCATTTTTCTGTAACGAGGGCTAATAACAATGTTTGGAGTGATGTGATCGTTGATAATGACTACATATTCACCATCTACCATCTTAAGGGTTACATCGGGATATACGTATGCTGCATTACTGCGAAGTATTCGTAATCCCGGTTTAGGATCCAGCCTTGAGATTTGATCTCTATAAGCCAAGATGGTATCTTCCGAGACATTAAAACTGGATGCTATTTTTTGCAGGCGGCGGTGAATGAGGTTTTCAAACTGATCAGTTACCATCCCCACAATTATCGGATTCTCCCGTTGCTGCTCATTCAATTGCGCCATCAAGCATTCCGAGATGTTTCGCGACGTTATACCTTTGGGAGTAAGATTCAAGATCATCTGATGCAGTTCATCCGCACGCTTGGGGCTTATGTTGTTGCGCATAGCTAATTTTGTGATGGAGTACTTTGGAGGTAAAAAGCCATATACATCACAACTATCTACCAATTCGGTAATAAACTCCATCTCGGAATCGGCAATATTAAGCGGATAAAGCTGTTCCAAAAAGCGTTCTTTGGCATCTCCTTCATAACAGATCATGGAGTCATTGCGCTCAAGCTCATATTCACCTTTGTATGATTCGGCCCCAGAATGATACTCATTCCACTGATCCATTATATCTGTTAACTGGCGCGCTTCTGCAACTGTCTCAGCTACTTCATCTGAAGTTTCTACATCTTCAATGGAATTGTTGCTTTCCGGAGGATCCTCTTCATAGTTGCTATCCACCAAATCTTCTTCATCTTTCTCTTCTCGCAATTCAAGCAAGGGATTATTTTCCAGCTCTTGTTTGATGTAGCTTTCCAATTCCAATATCGGCAATGCTAACATCTTGAGGGATTGCAACATTTTGGGCTTGAGAGCAAGCTCCTGTTTTTGCTTTAGAGAAATATGTTGATTCATTGTGCTCATATGCGCTCATCGAACGGGCTCATGGTAAAGCGTTCTCCCAGATATACTCGTTTTGCATTCTCATCATTGATCAACTCTCTAGATGATCCCGATACTATAATCTTTCCTTCGTAGATAATATAAGCACGGTTCACTATTTTCAAAGTCTCAATTACATTATGATCTGTAATCATCACTCCGATGTTTTTGGTGCGCAGCTTTTCGATTATATCCTGAATATCGGCAACTGCAATGGGATCTACGCCAGCAAAAGGCTCATCCATAAAGATGAAGGTCGGATTTGTAACTAAAGCGCGAGTAATTTCTAATTTACGCCTTTCTCCACCCGATAGAGTATATGCTTTCTGTTTGGCAAGCTTGCTTATGCTCAATTCTTGCAGAGCTTCATCCAGACGTCGTTTACGCTCTTTATGTGGGATTTTAAGAGTCTCCAGAATCGCCATTATATTATCTTCCACACTCAATTTAGCAAAAATTGATGGAGCCTGAGCCAGATACCCCATACCCATGCGGGCACGCTTATACATGGCTTTGTGGGTTATATCCACATCATTTAACAATACTTTTCCTCTGTTTGGTTTTGCCAATCCGATAATCATATAAAAAGTGGTGGTTTTCCCGGCGCCGTTAGGTCCTAATATGCCCACAACCTCACCCTGTTTTATCTCCAGGCTGAGATCATTCACCACGGTTCGCTTGCCGTATATCTTTACGAGATTCTGTGCGTTGATCTTGCTTAATTCCATAAGTGATAATCTAAGTAGAGAGCTTATTTGTGTCAAGAATCATTCTTGAATTTATAGGTTCCCTTGATGTTGCCCCCCATGTCCATCAGCTTTAGTTTATTGTCTGCGTCGAACTTAGCTTTCAATCTTTCTCCGCTGGCTGCATTTATAAAATAATCCTGATTTTCTGCTTCGTCTTGCAGAAAATAATAGGAGACTTGTGCATCTGCAGTAAAATCTATAATCTTACCATCGTCTATATACAATTCTATGTCTTTAGCCCGCACCCAATTATTTAGTTCTGCTCCTTCTTCTTGAGCAAAACGCACTAAGCAAGAATCCACCAACACAATACGCTCAAGCTCTCGCTCTCTAAAATATAGTTGAAACTCGCTTGCCTCTGCCGCACTAAAGTCATTTTCAAATCTTGGTTCACCCAAAAACACGGCTTTTTCATCATCAGCAAAATAGATAAGAAAATCGCTATTTGCTTTGTAATCCTTACTCTTGGTACGAACATTGAAAGTTGCTATTAGTTTGCGCTCGTCATCAAAATACTCCATTTTGTCTGCTTTTATGCTTAAAGTATCTTCCACTCCGGCAATAATTTCCGGTTCCTCTATAAGGTAAGCATAGCCTTGTTGGCGATCCCAAAACGCATAGCCGCAGCTCGCATTGGCGTTTTCTTTCTGGTCGTAGGCTTTTACCCTACTCCACACCGTAAAAGTATCTTTCTCTTGATTGTAAATAGCATGATCTCCCTGCATCCAACGGTTTTTACCTTCTTTGGTGGTTTGTGTAAGCCGCACATTCCCGCCCAAATTGAGTACTTGAGGTATGCGATAATAAGCCAAAGAATCTGCCCGTAGATATAAAGAATCGTTTTCAACTACAACATTCCCACTCAAGCGTGCTATCTTTTGTGCATCCAAAATCAGTGCCCGGTTACTGGTAAATTCTGTATCTCCATAAAAGAAATGCACCTTTCCACTTAGATCCAAAATCTGTCCAGATGACGCATTACTTAAAAACATCCTGTCGGCATGAATCAACCGGAATCTCTGCTTATCGGATTCTTGCGCAGCTAATACCGCCAAGAGCAACAGCAGATTACCAATCCAAAAAATCTTCTTCATCAAAGTAGCCTTCAGCTTTTACGGCATCCATTTCTGCATAACTAAGTTTTGTATTGGTTCTAAGGCTTTGTCCGGTTAATACATCGCCATTGCGAGTAAGTGTTACGTAAGTAGGAACGGTAATCTCATCGAGGTTACGATCCCAAAACATCTTTTCTCCCTTAATCTCGCCTTCTTGGGTTTTAAAGCTCACGTTCCCATTGGCAAATATTACGTTGCGGGCATCATCTACAATGGCGGTATCTGCTTTTATTACAGAGCTTAACATTCCGGCTTGATCATACGAGCTAAGGGTTACAAAATAACCATAAAGCATTCTCCGATCTGTAAAGCGTTCCATGCTTTTGGCTTCGATAATATAATCCAAACGGTTATTTACATATTCGCTAACCTTAACCCCTTCAGAGTTTTCGTCTGCAATCCCTTGCTCCAGCACCTCAGTATCTTTATCCAAACTTTCCTTAGAACACGCCCAACAAAACAGTAAACTGAGCAATAAAATTATCTTCACTATATATCTCATACCCAGATAACCAGTTTGGGGCATTTTGTTCATAATGCGCAGCCCACGCTTTCCAGGTAGCTGTTTATTGCCCTCTCATATACGCCCTTTTTATGGAGAATATAGTTGATAAGCTCCCTTACGGCACCCTCGCCTCCGCTGTGTTCAGTAGTCATATCGGCCACTCTTTGAATTTCTGGCCAGGCATTAGCGGGAACTACCGAAAGCGCTGCTTTGCGCAAGCAGGGGATATCATTCCAATCGTCTCCCATATAAATTACATTGTCAAACTTTAGCTCCAGCTTTTGTAGAAGCTCATTTACGCATTCAAGCTTGTTATCTATTCCCTGATATAAATATTTTATCTGCAAATCCATACATCTTTTCGTTAATGCTTGAGATTTTCTGCCACTAACTACAGCCACATCGATATTTGTGTGACGCAAGAGCATCAAGCCCATCCCATCTGAAGCATTAAACTGTTTGATATCTTGACCATCGTTGCCATAGATAATCCTCCCATTGGTCATCACTCCGTCACAATCCAATATCAGAAGCTGGATTTCAGACCAGGGTACCGGGCGCTTGCTTGGTCTTATTAAGCTATTTACCATATCTTATCCTTGTGCTCGGCAGATATTTATGCAACTTTCCAAAAGCTTGTCCATTGTCCGTAGTGGAAGCATTGTTGCCGCATCGCTTTTTGCTTGTGAAGGATTTGGATGGCATTCCACAAACAAACCTTTCACTAAGCCTGTTGCCATTGCCGCTTTTGCCATTATTGGCGCAAACTCCGGATTCCCCCCGGTGCTAATCCCGCTAGAGGGGCGTTGTAACGAATGCGTAAGATCGTATACTACTGGATATCCAAACTTTTCCATGATGGCAAAGCCTCGAAAATCCACTACCAGATTATGATAGCCAAAACTGGTACCACGTTCTGTTATCAATATTTTCTCGTTCCCTGTTTCACGAGCTTTTGCAGTTGCCGCATTCATATCTTCTGGAGCCATAAACTGTCCTTTTTTGATATTCACAATTTTCCCTGTTTGCGCTGCTGCTCTAATCAGATCTGTTTGCCTACTCAGAAATGCCGGTATTTGCAAGATCGCACATACTTCTGCCGCAGCCTTTACTTCGCACACTTCATGCACATCACTTAGAATTGGTACCTCAAATTCTTGGGATACTTTTTTTAAAAGCTTAAGACCAGCTTCCATTCCAGGCCCGGTGTACGAGTTGCCACTGCTGCGATTTGCCTTCTTATAAGAAGATTTGAAGATAAGAGGCAAATTCAGTTTTGAACACAATGAACTTAGATACTCTGCGCTTTTAAGCATAATTTCTTCGCTCTCGATAACGCAAGGACCTGCTATCAGAAAGAAGGGATTTGCCGATTTTAACTTATTGAATAAGGACATGAACCTTCCTAATTGAGTTTTTTGATCTTTTCCCACGTGTTGGCTTTGGTATTTAAACCAAAATGACCATAGCTTGCTGTAGCTTGAAAAATGGGAGCTCTCAGATCAAGGTAATCTATTATTCCTTTTACTGTCAAGTCAAATTCCTTCTCGATTAATCTCTCAATTTCACTATCTGCCATTTTCCCGCTACCAAAAGTCTCTACCATAACGCTCACCGGCGCTATATCTCCAATTACAAAACTAAATTGGATTAAGCATTCGTCTGCTAATTTGCTACCTACCACACTTTTAGCAATATGACGTGCCATATAAGCTGCGCTTCTATCTACTTTTGTGGCGTCTTTTCCACTAAAAGCTCCTCCACCATGTTGAGCCCAACCGCCATAAGTATCCACAATTATCTTGCGCCCAGTAAGGCCAGTATCTGCTGCTGGACCACCATCGTGCCACCTACCTAAGGGATTTATCAGAACTTTAAGATTATTGGTGTCGAAACGGACTTCATCTTCCATCTCTTGTATTGTGGGAAACACCACTTTTTCACGTATGGTTTGCTTCAATTCTTCAAATTCTAACTCACATACCGCCTGGTGATGGGTTGAGATCACCAAGGTTTGCAATTCTCTGGGTTTGCGTCCTTCAAAGCGAAAACTCACCTGACTCTTTGCATCGGGCAATAAGCACGGGACAACGCCGCTCTTGCGTGCCTTCGCAAGATTCATCAATAACTGATGGGCTACCTCGATGGGGATGGGCATCAAAGACTTTGTCTGATTGCAAGCATAACCAAACATCAAGCCCTGATCTCCGGCTCCCTGATTGCGTGCCAAATCTCCTTCCTGCTCGTGCAAGAGGTTGATTATCTTACAATTATCGTCAAAACCTTTATCCGGGTTAGTGTATCCAATCTTACGAATAACCGAGCGTACTATTGGCTTTACATCAATGCTTTTAGTCGAACTCACTTCTCCCGATAGAATCACAGTGTTTTTGGTTACAAGCGTTTCGCAGGCAACCCTGCTAAGCGGTTCCTGCTTTAGATATGTATCCAAAACAGCATCAGAAATCTGATCGCAAACTTTGTCCGGATGACCTTCAGAAACGGATTCGGAAGTAAATATATATCCGTTTGTTTTACCGGAAGGCTTTGCATGTAATGCAGTCATCTATTATCTCCTAAATTATTCTCTCTGCTCGGCTGCCCTTAATCCAGATACAAAAAAACCGGCTGCTAAAGCCGGCCATCAAATCTGGAACCGCACTTTAGCACATTTGTAGCGCGGAGCAAAGGGCAAATTACCGCGTCTGTTACGTGGAAGCTCTTTCGCCTCACGTTTTTATGAACTGCGGTTTGCTCGCTTTTTTACATTGGCGGACAAACCGCAAAATATGGTACATCTTCGGGGATTCGAACCCCGGACCCACTGATTAAGAGTCAGTTGCTCTGCCAGCTGAGCTAAAGATGCATACTGTATAAACCAGTGAAATGCACCTGTACTTTGTGTCAAGAAAATTCAGTATCCTTACCTTTTGCTTGACAGGAATTATTGAAGCCCAATTTAGGTAATTGAAGCATAAAAGGAGCAAAGCAATGAACAACAATCTTTGGAATAGGGAAACTGAAATCAAATTCTTTACCGAAGCAATGAAAAACTTCCTATCTCCCAATCAATTATTCTACGCACTCAGCGATGAGTACTACGCTTATATTCCAAAGAATATCCCATCCGAAGGAAATACTCTCCAAAGCAGAAACTCATTCATCGGCTCATTTACCGAAAATTGGTGCAGAAATTTATTTGATCCAATTGCTAAAAAGTTTGGCTTATACGCAGTAAATGGAGTCGTGTGCGAAGAATTAGCTTTATCAAGGCAATCAAACGCAGATTTGGCTTTGTGCACTTCCGATCATCAACAGCAACGTGCCGAAAACATTAAAATGATATTTGAGATTAAAATGAGTATAGTTTCAAACTATATGTATAAACCCGATAATGGCGGTGGGAGCGTAGAATTTGTTGGAGATTACCATACTCATAGGGGAAATCCATCTTTACTCCGTTCGGACTCTATGCTTAAAGCAATTGGAAAGGCAATCAATATTCGGGTTGCCAGCACGGCAGGGAACAAGATACCCATAGTAATTCTTGGAAATAGCCCAATAACTGAATCTTATACCCAAAAAGTAGATATGCTAAAAGACTCAGGAATCATACAGGGATTTTGGTCATTAAACCCGGAGCCTTGTGAATCTAGTTTTCTTCAGTTTAGCCCCAAACAAGGTTTTAGAACCATGAAGAATATTGGATGGATTGAAAATGAATGTAATGAGTTGATAAGCAAAGAACTTATTTTCTTTGCATCGATGCTTCCCAAACATAAACTGGGAAAGTACATTGAGATTGCTAATGGCGAACCCACTATCGAAAGAAAAGCTGAAAAGTTCATAAAACTTATTTCAGGATGATTTGATGGGCAAAAAAACTGGAACATCTACAAGCTCTTTTGGTACAAACGGAAGAATAAATCACGATTCTGCAAAATTCTATAATTCAAAATTATACAATGAGTTGAAAAAGAACCAACTAACTGATTTTCATGAAAACTCGATACCAGAAAGAATTGCAAATCAGATTATTATTGGTTCTGCCGAAAATATGAATGAGCTTCCCGATAACTCTATTCATTTAATGATAACCTCCCCTCCCTACAATGTTAGTAAAGATTATGATGAGGATTTATCACTCCACGAATATTTATTGTTACTAGAAAACTCTTTCAAGGAAACTTATCGCGTTTTGGTTAACGGGGGAAGAGCATGTATAAACGTGGCAAACCTCGGACGAAAACCCTATATTCCTTTATCGGATTACATTTCAAGAATAATGATAGATATTGGTTTTAATATGCGAGGCGAAATAATCTGGAATAAAGCATCAAGTGCAAGTCCTTCTACTGCATGGGGAAGTTGGTTAAGCGCTGCAAATCCAATCCTGAGAGATATCCACGAATATATACTTGTTTTTTCAAAAGGTAGTTACTCAAGAAAAAAAATCGATAAAGAGAATACGATTGCTAAAAACGAATTTATGGATTGGACAAAATCGATCTGGACGATGAAAGCAGAATCTGCAAAAAGAATTGGGCATCCAGCTCCTTTCCCTGAAGAATTACCTCACAGACTTATAAAACTGTTCTCGTTCAAGAATGATATAATACTTGATCCATTTATTGGTAGTGGCACAACAGCAATTGCCGCAATTAAGAATGCAAGAAGATTCGTTGGATACGAAATAAACCCGGAGTATGTAGAGCTAGCGAAAAAAAGAGTTAATGCACAAATTGATCAACTCGAGATACAAATAATTTAACCCAAATCAGAATATAAATATTACATCTTCATTAACAGAAAATTACACTTGGATTGTGCTTCCGAAAAGCTCTACAACAAGCATAACCCCCAGAACTCAACTTTCTATACTATTAATAATCTGTGTAATCTGAAGACATCAAAAACTACAATTGGCTACCAGCTGTAAAGCAGAATGCTATTGTTATCCTGAACAATGCTATTGGAGTTCATGAGGCCAATTAAGTTCGTGCTGATATTGAACTTAATAGGCCTCATGGACTTCAAAAGCAGGCGTGTAATTATGCACGGCCTTGAAGTCCAAACCGCCCATAAGATATTAAATAAGTGATAGTTAGTTTATGCGCTTTGAACTCCAATGCCTCAATTGGGGTTATTTCCACGTTCCCCTCCATCCCAAGTGCCATACCCAATTCACTTCTACTAAATCAGGCTATGCTTACATCTGGTTCCCCTCGAGATCATCGGGTGAGACGGGAAGATCTAAAGATGAACATACGCTAATGGTGAGATTAAGCCTTGGAGCTGTCGCATGCATAAAAGGCGGATTCTTGGTTCTTACAGACAGATTTGATGCCGCAGAATTTATTGACAGCTTGGCTGCTTGCAAGTATTTTGCACCAGAGGTGACGATGAGTAAGTTTGTTTATTTATTAATGCTTGTATTGCTTGCTACTAAATTTGGTGCGCTCTGCATCGAACAAGCCCATTTTGGCTTCAATCCCGGTGCAGAGAGGAATTATAAACAAGGTAATTGGATTCAAAGCACTACGGATCTCAGCGAGGGTAGCGGTAAAAGCTGGGATTTTTCTCTGCCGGAGCCGGGTTATGTGTATAATAGCTATCACGAATATGATGGGCACTCAGATTTTCCTACTGCGAACCTTTGCTGCCAATACACGCAGTATGTGATTGGAATCCATGATGAAGGCACTTCTTATCTTCAGAATGATGGTACGGACATCATCACTTTGGGCTATACCGGCAGTCCCAATATGGTTTGGAATCCCGGCATTCCGCATGGCTTGCCGCATACGCTGGGTAAAACTTGGCAAGGCACGCATACATGGGCTTATGGCGCCTACACGGTTAGCGGCAGGGTGCTCTCTGAAGGAAATATTACCATTCCTTTGGGAACCTTTCCCGCCCTATGCGTAAGTTATCACTATGTATCCACATATATAGATTATTATTTGTACCAATGGGAAACCACAGAATATGGCATCGCAGCCTATGTTAGCACTTTAAATGGCGGTATGCTCTATGTACTGGAAGAAGCTGAAGCTAATGGCTCTGCTTTGGAAGATAACCTGGTGGAGGGGGTGCCAGGGCTGAAAATATATCCCAATCCTGTATCAGATAAGATTTGGATAAAAGCACCTGCTCAAGGAAATTGGGATATCAGTCTGTACGATATTCGCGGTAGAAAAGTTCACACTCTGGGTAACTATATGGCAAAAGATCCTGCTGAAGCAATACAAATTGAGCTGGGAAAACACAAGCTTTCCTCCGGACTTTACATTCTGCAGGCATCATTTGAAGGAAAAAAGCAGCGCCACAGAATTGTATTAAAAAACTAAAGCCATCGCATACAAAACTTGCTTCATCTTTAGATTGAGATATAGTGGGGAGTCCGATTGGAATAACGATGATAAAGCTCTTGTAAAAATTAAAGCACTCATTCCGCTTATATGAACACATTTTGTTATGTTACAAGTCGATTCCTCATTCAAATTGAGTCCTGTTCAAGATTTATCTTGACGGGAAACAAGTACTGAATAATATTCACCGTTAAATCTCAAAAATCCGAATATTATGATCTTTAAAGGAGATTAATTATGAAGCAAATTCGCAATTTAGCGCTTCTAATGTGTATGGTATTAATAGCCGGACAGCTTTTTGCCGGCGGCTTTGCCCTCACCGGAGTAGGCTCCAGAGCTACTTCCATGGGCGGTGCTTTCCGTGGTTTGAGTGATGACTCCAGTGCGATGTATTGGAACCCTGCCGGCTTAGGCTTTATGGATGAAAATTCCGTCTCTTTGGGCGGTACTTTCATTATGCCATCCGCCAAATGGGATCCCAGCGGCACTACCGTGACAAACATTCCCGGATTTACCGCTAAGGAATATGAAGCCAACAAGAAAGTGGTGGCATTTCCCAATGCCTTCCTCACTATGGCAAAAAACCCGCGTCTGAAATATGGCTTAGGCGTTTATGTGCCATACGGTTTGGGCACTACTTGGGATGCCTACAAAATGCCCGGTGCGCCTTACGAGTATGATGACGCTGCCAGCTTTCCCGAAGAAGAAATGATGAGCAGCATTGCCGTGATTGATATGCATCCTTCAATTGCCTACCAAGTATTACCCAATCTCTCGGTGGGAATGGGTATGAGCGTAATGTATGGTACTATTGATATTACTCAATTGAAGTTCCCCAGCAGTACCGCAGCTCCGATGAGCATTGACCTTTCAGGAACCGGGATCGGCGTTGGCGCAAATATGGGCGTGTTGTTCAAACCTACGCGCTGCGTCGCCATCGGTCTTTCCGGTAAACTACCGAGTTCCATCGATATGGAAGGCGATATCAGCATGCACCTTTGGGCACCGGCAAATCCTGATGGCACTCCGGCCGCGAAGTTAGGGAGAAAATCTGATATCGACGCCACGCTGGACCTCCCAGGAGATATCGGCATTGGCATCGCCTATACCAAATTTGAGAATCTGACCCTTACCATGGACTATGCTTACACCATGTGGGAAAGCCTTGATGAAGTGAAAGTAAAAATCAAAGATCCCATCATTATCGCAGATTCCAATAATCCAGAAGTTCCGCTGGCCTTTAAATGGGAAAACACTCATCGCATAAGCCTTGGCGCCGAGTACCAGATGGGTATGAATAAATATCGCTTGGGCTTCTTCTACGATCAGACACCTATTCCCAAAGCAACTCAATTGCCCACTCTCTCCGACGTGAGCGACAAATTTAGCAGCAACATCGGTTGGGGTATTGATCTGGGTAATATCGGCATCGAAGCCAATGCTCAATGGGTGATGTTCACAGAACGTGAAATCAAAGATTCTGAACAAACGGCAACCAATATGCCCGGTAAATACAATTCCAATTCCATCTCAGGAAATATCGGTCTTACATACAGATTCTAAATTTCTGTGTGTTGCTAAGGAAAGGCTGCCCCATTGTGAGGCAGCCTATTTTTGTGTAGTTTCAAACCAAATAAGATACTACTTCAGATAAAAATACGCCGTAAGGGTAACGCTGATGCTCTTTTTGCGGGTACTGGTGTTATATATGCCATAATCCGAAACATCTGTGGAATAGGGCTCGGTAATCTGAAATACTCCGGCCCGGGCTTCACGCATCTTACCCAAACTGGTATTTGCAGATCCGGATATTTCTTTGGCGCGCGCCAACGCATCTTCTGTTGCAGCCGCAAGCAGCTCTTGCTTGAGCTCGGGAAGTTTGCTATACAGATATTCCAAACGGCTGTTAGATAGCACCATGCCCCGTTCGGCAACAAAATCCGGATTAAGCGCTAAATCCTCTATTTTGTCCAATTTATCTGAAAGAACAAAGATCTCCTGATTGAGGTTGTAACCAATCATCGCACCATAGTTGTCGTAGCGGGGATAGCTGGAAACGGGTTGCACGCTGATTTCTTCTTCATCCAAACCTTGTTCTATAAAATACTCTCTAAAAGCTTTTACGTCTCTGTTCATAGCCTTATATCCGCTATTCAGCTCGCCGTTACCTACGCTTTTTTGCAGAGAGATATTCCACTTAACTAAGTCCGAATTGAATAGTTTGCTGGAGTACCCTACTACCCGCAGACTGGTTTCGGCTTTTCTGCTTTGCCAAAAGAAGATGCTAAAGATGCTGATGCCCACTATAAAGGCAATACTCAATAAAGCATAAGTGTTTTTAGATTCCTTCATCCATACCAGTATGCCGGCAATCAGAAGACCTGCGATTATTACGATAAATAGTGACATTTATTACCTCCCATGAATAATGCTGATGTTATAGAAGCCCCCATCTGCGGCGAAAAAATAGCTCCAAACAGAAACTGAGAATGAATAAAGCAGGAATATACCACATTTTATAGAGGTTGATCTCGCGTCTAAGAATCTCTTGCTTTAGCACAGGAGCTAAAGCTTGATGCTTGTCTATCTCATTAATGGGAATGATCTTTCCCCTACTTTGATTGGCAAGGAATCCTAACAATGGTAGGTTAAATCCAAAATCCCGCGCTTCAACCGACATTTCGGAAATGGCAAAACTGCCTTTGCTGCTCTTATCACTTGCTGCTTCACTGATCTCAAAACGATAGTCGCCCGCATGCGAAAGCTCGGTGGAAAAAGTGTATTCTTCATTGGAACGAATCATAAAATCCTGAATTAACAACTTGCCATCGGCATCAAAAATGCTAATCTTGGGGTTTTTATCCAAATCGTGACTGCGGATCTCGTCTTCTGCCCTGAGGCGGATCACTACATTTTCACCTTGCATATAGCTGTTTTTATAGATAGCGCTATAGCTGCCTAATGCCTTGTTGCTTAACCAAGTAAGGATATTAACCACCATCTTTTGATAAGCTGCATCGCTGCTTTGCAATTGCCATCGCCACAAATTTAGGAAGCAAAAAGAAAGTGCCCGGGAATTGGCGCTGTGCCTAACCGCAATGCCGGGTGTTTTTTGGGGATTGTTCATCACAGCTAAAAGCTCGCTCCCAGCCGCAACTGAAGTATAATAGTAATCCAGAGGAGGAAGCTTGCTAACTTCACGTTTCAACGGCGAGAGCATAGGATACATCTCTGCAGCATCACTGAGCTGAACAAAACCCTGATAAGGGCTTATGATATTTGAGCGCATTAGCGGTAGGTATTCGGATAGCTCAAGTATCGGCAAACCTTGATATAGTAAGCCTGCACCACGTTTCAACCTATCTTCAATATAGCGGCGGGACTGAGCATCCAAGCGCAGATTGCCATTGTTTATAATCACAATCACTACAGGTTGCTCATCTGCCGGAAGAGTAACTTGCTCTTCACCTCGATAAACAACTCCGTTACGCAATTGATACGAAATACTTTGCCAGCGAGGATTTGAGGCTACGGCATCCAAAATAAACTTGTTGTCCCAACCAGGTGCATCACTAAAAACTACAATGTGTTCCTTTTCGGATAAAACCTCGATGGCACCGGGATAGACATTATTGCCCAAACGCTGTTCCTTATCAAGTGGCTCTACCTCAACACGGTAGTTAAAAAAGCCGGTTTGAGGAAACCTGTAATCGAACTCGGTAATCTCTTCAACCCCCGATTCAAGATTCAAATTCTTGCTGCTAATGCGGTTCTGTGCCAGATACAGATTTACTTTTGCGGGTCCACTATAGTCTGTGGCAAGTACCTTGGCTCTTAATATTGTGCTCTCATTGCGATAGGCATAGCGATTTGTATGCAGTCCGGTGATTGAAAGATCCCCATAAACATAACTGGTGGTATCGGCAAGAGCCAGTATCGGAATTCCTAAGCGAGATACAAGACTGTAATCTCCATCCCTAAACCATCCATCTGAAGCTAAAAGGATGGCTTGAATTTGGCTGATATCTTCTTTCTTGCTTATCTCTTGAAGGCTTTTGCCCAAAAGACTATTCTCTGCTCCGCCCTCAATGCCATCGGCGAAATCATATTGAGCAATCTTGTATCCTTCATCTTTATACCGGGCTATTAATAGTGACATTGGCTCATACAGGCTCTTTGCTTTGCTAATTCCTTCGGTTTGAGTTTCCATAGAATGGCTAACGTCTTGCATAACAAGAAGTATCGGCTGCTTTGTGCGCTCCCTACTAAAATACAGAATGGGGCTAAGTAATATCACAAGTAGGATAAATAAACTAATAAAGCGTAAGCCAAAAAGCAGAATCAGGCGCCTCCGCACCTGCGTAGGACGGCGTTTATAATACAGCACCGCTGTGATTACTAAAGATATTATCGCTGCAAATACAAAAAGCATTAGAACCAAATTCTTAGGGCTGTGCCAAAAGAAATACCTTTAGATTTGTATCCGGGAAAAAGGCTATCATAGCTTTGAATTGCAAGGCTGATTTCGCTTGATTTACTTTTCAGCCCAAGCCCGTAAGACACTTTCAATGGATTGCTGCTGTTCGGTAAAGAAATACCCAATGAAAGCGGTAAGAACGGGGTAGGCATGAAACCTGCCCCAAAAGAAAGGCGCCCGACCTTGCTGCTGTTAACGGTATTGCTAAATCCTTGTACCCAATCCGCAGACAAAGTGGCATACTTGTGCTTAACCAAGGCGGCAAGACGCATCTCAGTGCCCAAATTAGTGGTAAAAGCTCCAGATTTATAGCGTTCATTGCCCTGAGTAAAAATATCCGTATCGGCATTACTAATATAAACACTATCGGCAGAAGCGTAATAATGAATTATGTCCTTGCTCAATCCCCATTTGATGAATCCCGCAATATTATCTACGGTAATACCGGTCTCAAGCCAAGGCGTGATTTCGCTATATAAGCCCAACATTCCCTTAAACCCGGCTCCCAACACACCGGTGCGCAATTCTATATCCGAATCTAGGCTAGCTCCTTCATCTTCGGTACTCCTGAATAGAACATCGAACTTGTGGGTTTCTACACAAGCAATACCGGTAAGGAGGCTGGCGGCAAATCCAGCTTTTATCTGAGGTATGTTTTCTGGTATATAGGGTACTATTATATCGCCAATTCCGTAAGTAACATCAATATACGAAAGCGCAGAGGCATTATTGGTATCTTTGTTAAACCTGTATTCCTCTTCGGTATTGCCATAGAGGGCAAGGCGAAGAAAATCTTCAGAAAGCATTCCCTTGCCGTGAAAGTGACCAGACGCCGAAATAGCCGTGTTACCCATCGTTACGCCAATCAAACTGATATTGGCGGTCGAGTTGAAATCTATGCTACCATCCATATCTTTAAGGATGCGCTCTTTGCCTTCTGCATTTAGAGTATCTGCGCTAACAAAGAAATTGTATGTATCCAAATCTAGGGCATTATTGCTTATCTGAACGCCGCTATTCCCCAGAGGTAGCCAAATATCGCTATCATTGTTGGCACTGAGTTTTGCCGGGTTCCAGTAGTTTGCTTCAACTCCATTGGCACGAAGCATATAGCTATCGGCAAAGAAGAATGATTTGGCAGAAGGTGTGGCAAAAGCAGATACTGCCATTATACTAATTACTGCAAAGCTAATTATCTTCTTCATCTTACAACTCCGATCCATTAATTCTCAGTTTGCCACGCAGCGTACTTTTGATTGCCATAAAGTCTGCACTACTGGCTGTGATTTCCACTAAACCTTGAGATGCCTCAAAGATAAATTCCCATTTAAGATAGATCTGTTCTCCACTAAAGAAATCCAACTCTTGTTTGCTTAAAACAAGAGGTTCCAAGTCGTTTTGCCAATCTGGAGCACTTTGAGCTGAAGCCACCTCAATTTCTTTATAGAAAGCATAGCTCAGACTGTCTTCCGGATCGATCTCCTCATCTACACTAAAATATGCCTTTACCTTACCTCCCACCGGAATCTTATTCCATACCTTAAACTCCAAACTGGCAGATTGAAGGTCTTCGGAGATGTATTCTTTATTATCTTCGCTTATATTGATCTTAATCGCATCCTCCACCATCACGGGGGATTCGTGAAGAGTAAAGCGGAACGGTGCATCTAAAACATAGTTTGCCACAAGCGTATCATTTTCTCGCAGAGTTCCCGCTCCGGATGCTGAATCCACTAAAAACATAGCATCTACAATCTGAATACTTTCGGGCATAATTTGCATTAGCCTGCTGAGTCCTTCATCAAAAATCAAGCTCGTTACCACCGCTCCTTCAGAATTAGCCGCACTGATGCGATAATTGTTTCCATTAGGGTCCACAATCTGCTTTCTTTCTACCACGTCACCTCTTCTAGCTTCAAAAAAGCCTATAAACTCGCAATCAAAGCCTATATTATTGGTAACATCTATTTCCAGATGCGCATCGCTTAGCGTGATAGCCTCATCCACATTGCTTGGATAATCGATATCGATACTTGAAGAATAGTTATTCAAAGCAATTTCAAAGTCGTGAAGAATGCCTTGAAATACTTCAAACAACAAAGCTCCGCTTAACTCTATATCAAACAGCGCAAGAGGAGTACCATCTGGTAAAGACGAGCTTGCAAATATCGATACTTCCAGATCGGTTAGAATGTCGGGACTATCCAACTCCCCAATCACGCAACCAGTTAGGTCTATATCTTGCCATTCCTCATTGTCATCATAAGTTACTTGCAAGGGGTTTCCATCTATTGTGCTAATATCAGTAAATGTAATGCGCAATTCTTCAGTCTGCGGTACTACATTGCTAAAACGTATTCTCATTATTCCGGATGAAAACTTCCCATAACTTAGTTCTGCTGACCCTCCGCTATCTATAAAACCAATCTCTTCCGTAATATCCATACCGGAGATAAGCGGTACCTGTTCATCCAAATTGGGATGCATTTCCACTGTGCCAACTTCAGGAGTATCTACTTCTCCAGAACCTATGAGATGCAGCACTTGATTATCTCCAATCACGATATTCACGCTATCGACGAGATCGGATATGAAATACTCCTCGTTTATAAGTGGAATCGCCAAATCTACATCCCATGTGGGCAAGGATGGCTTCTCCACTGTGCAGGCTACAAGAATAAGTAAGATGCCAAGTGCCAATACAATAAAAGCTTTCATAGGACTTCCTTCACTCCGGCGTGCAAGCCGAGTATTTTAATGTTGTGTTGCCGTAATTAATCCGTTTCAAAGGCTTAGTTCAAGAGCCCTATGGGCACGTAGTAATTGCAATTCGCAAGTAGTTAGATGTTGTTTACGAGACGGATTGTGCTCTATCTCACGGCGTAGAAGCGCTTGTTTAACCAATTCTCCAAACGCTGGATGGTATGGTCCGGCTACCACCTCGCTTATATTCAAGTTAGACGGCAAACCATATTTGATGATTCGAATGTTATTGGCTTTACATAGTTTTGTAAAATCTGCACAAATATCTATGGCTGATTTTAGACTTAGCGGTTGATATCTATCTTCCAAATACATCTTTTCGAGCTTTGTGCCTCTAATTACAATTGTGGGATACAACCTCAGTAGATCCGGCCTCAATTCACTTAAAACCTGTAAATTGTACCGGTGGCTTTTGATATTGCTACCCGGAAGACCGGGCATCAATTGCACTCCCATTTCAAATCCGGCTTTACGCACAGCATTCGCTGCCTGAATTGCTTGAACTGAAGTATAATTTCTTCCGGTTGCATTCAATACCTCATCACAAAAGTCTTGAATCCCCAGCTCGATAGTAGCTACCCGATGATTTCGCAAGCGATTAAGTGTAATCTCATCAATATACGCTGGATGCGTACTAATCCTCAAGCCATCCCCATCTTCCAGAACTTCTTGCATGGCAGAGAGATACTCTATTTGCTCATTTACTGGGAGAGCAGTAAAAGTTCCCCCATAAAAAGCTACTTGTTTTGGCTTTGGGGAGTTTCGTTCAATAAAAGCCGCTACCTCTACTCTTGCTTCCTGCAGGTTAAAAGCCCCGGCTCCGGTTATTTTATGTTGATTGCAATAAACGCATGCACTCCGGCAACCCCGCATTGGTATAAATAGCGGATAGATTAGGCTCTTATCCTGTTTTTCCATTTATTCTTCTTTACTAATCTTCATTGGGCGAGCAATATAGCTGGTATGTAATAGCTTACGCGCCTTGGCGCTGTTTGGCTCACCAAGAAAATCTTTATATAGGTTTTGGATGGAGGGATTGTTGTGCGATTCCCTACGTTCGGCATGTTCATCTTCTTTATACAATCCTTTGGCTCGCGCGGCACGCACTCTGTTTGTGCTACGGTAGGGCTGTCCGCCTCCACCTACACAACCGCCGGTACACGCCATTACTTCCACAAAGTGATAAGGTGGTTCTTTCCCTGCTTCTTTGGCAGTGCGAATCTCATTCATGAGTTTGCTCACATTACCCAATCCGGATGCTACTCCGATGCGGATTTCTTTGCCTAAAATCTCAATCTTGCCTTTTTTGATTCCCTTAGACCCACGCACAAAATCTATTTTCGGACTTGGCAATTCCGAACCTGTTGCCAGGTAGTATGCCGTGCGTAATGCAGCCTCCATCACTCCACCGGTGGCGCCAAAGATGGTTCCCGCTCCGCTATATTCGCCCAAGGGATTATCGACAGCGCCATCTTCAAGTTTTGCCAAATCTATTCCTCTGGTTTTAAGCATGCGTGCCAGCTCGCGGGTAGTGATGGTAAGATCCACGTCCTTGTGTCCACTGGCATACATATCTTCCATGCGTTCAATTTCATACTTCTTTGCTGTACATGGCATTACAGATACCAGAAAGATCTTATTCGGATCAATTCCCTTCTTTTGTGCCCAATAGGTCTTCACCATAGTCCCCACCATCTGATGCGGGCTTTTGGAAGAAGAAAATTGAGGAATGAGATCACTATGGAACTTCTCTAAAAAATCTACCCATGATGGACAGCAAGTTGTGATGAGGGGAAACTTTTCCGGATGATTCTTAAAGATGTGCACAAATTCCGTTGCCTCTTCCATGATGGTAAGATCTGCTCCGAAATTTGTATCGAAGATATACTGAAAACCTAGTTCACGTAAGGCTGTGTACATCTTGCCCTTAACATTCGTACCGGGTTTGTAACCAAATTCTTCCCCCAAAGCCACTCTAACCGCCGGTGCCTCTTGGGCCACCAATACCAAATCCGGATTGTCCAATGCTGCCCACAAGGCATCCGAATCGTCACATTCATAGATAGCCGCAACCGGGCAATAAGCGCTGCACTGACCACACTTTACACATTCACTCTCCTCCAGAGAACGATCAAAAGTGGGACCTACATAGGTTTCAAATCCACGATCGCTGCTTTGCAAAGCATGAACGTCTTGAATCTCATTGCATACATAAGTACAGCGTCCGCATTGGATGCAATAAGATGGATCCAAAGTTATCGCTAGCGAGGATTCGTCGCGTCCCTTATATTTCCGTTTTACTTTTTTTAGGTGCATGTGGCGAATCGCTAGTTCCTGAGCCAAATCCTGCAATTCGCACCGTCCATTTTTGATGCACTCGGGACAGTTATTGGGATGGTTGGAAAGAATTATTTCTAGAGCTTCCCGCCTCAAATCCAAAAGCTTTTTGCCGGTGGTTTTAATCTGCATTCCTTCTTCGCAAGGAGTGGAGCAAGCTCTTACCGTGCGACCGTTAACTTCCACCATGCACACTCCGCAGTTGCCAAAAGCTGGCAAATCTTCATGATAGCAAAGATGTGGCACAGGATATCCGGCTTTTGTGCACGCATGCAAAACCTTCGTATTTTTCAACACCGAAGTGGCTTGACCATTTATATATACAGTTATCATGTTATCCCCTTGAGAACATTTTAGTAGTTAAGGTCACATTGCTGAAGATATTAATTTATGTCAAGCGTGGCTTAGATAAGTTTTGGACCTTACGATCACAATATTGAGGATAATTGTGCACAATGTAACATAGTTATACTTGTTTCTAAATACTTAAAGAAACCGTTGCACATTCATATATGGTAGATATTTTGGCACATGATCTCGGTTTGGTGAGCTTTTGATCGTAGCTATGTCCATCCACCACCCTTGTAGTATGGATCTTTGCCTCATGCCCGGATTATTCTGCGATCTTTTAACCCAATTGAGGCATTGGAGTTAAAAGCGCATAAACTAAACTATCACTTATCTAATATCTTATGGGCGGTTTGGACTTCAAGGCCGTGCATAATTACACGCCGGCTTTTGAAGTCCATGAGGCTTATTAAGTTCAATATCAGCAGGAGCTTGGCAGCCCATTTCCGGGTGCCCCCTACAGTAAACACTTGAATGAATATCAGATCGCTTACACTTTTATAAAATAGGCTTTAGGATATTTCCCGTAAGACTCAGCTACAAGCGTCCTAACTAAATAGTGGGGAAAAGAGCTGCTCAAACGGTTAATATTACCGAAATGACTGATATAAACACATTGCATGCACCTACTCGAACCGAAAGAGAGCCTTTTTTATGCTCCTAGATTATCAAGCTCTAAATACCAAATTTTCGCTATTTATACACCAAGTTCTCTGCCATTGAATTAAGCTGACACTAGCGATAATTCATCTTGCCCTCATCCTGCACTTACTGCATAATCTTGGCTTGAACTATACGTAAAAGATAGTATAAGCAATGGGATATACATGGCACTTGAGGCTGAAGCATAAACCGCTCATAAAGATTTGAGTGTTTCTATGGATATAATTGCGGAAATTATTTGACAGAATAGCATAGATAATTAGTATGTATTATTAAAGGACAGTTCAAATAGCAGAATAAGGAGAATAAATAATGGCGGTAAACACAAAAACAGAATACGCCTTGCGAGCCTTAATTGAAATCTATGAGCATGGGCATATTTCCGCTCAAAAGATTTGTGAAGCCCAAAAGCTCCCCAAAAAATACATAGAACATCTTTTAGCAATGCTGAAAGGTGCGGGATTGGTAAATAGCAATCCGGGCAGTTTGGGGGGTTATTCTTTGGCAAGCAAACCTCAGGATATTCTCTTTTCCGATATTCTAAAAGCAGTTGAGGATGATAGTTTTAATACTGCTTGTACCGAATACAATAAAAAAATCTGTTTGGGTGAAACTTGCCCTCTCAAACTGTTTTTTGAGCAATTAGAAAATAAATTACAGCAGGTTTTCAGCTCTTACACACTGCAAGATATACTGAAAATCTGGCAAAGGAACGATACATGAAACCCGGATCCATCTATTTGGATAATTGCGTAAGCAGCCCTGTGGCACCTGAAGTTATCGATGCCATGATGCCCTATTTTACAGAGAAATTTTGGTTCCCCGGAAACTTTATCAGTACGGGAGAAAGTACCAACGACGCCTTGTCTGGATTTTCTACAATCATCGCCAAATCGATGGGGGCAAATCCAGAAGAAATCCACTTTACTTCAGGCGGGACTTTGGCAAACAACATTGCCATCAAAGGCTTGGCAAGTTCGCTAAAGCGCGGACACGTAATCTGTAGCGTAGTAGATTATCCCGATCTACTCACCAATGCTGCCTGGCTGGAAAAACAAGGGTTTAGCGTTAGTTACTTAACTACAGATGCAGAAGCTCGCATCGATCTGGATCAGTTGAAGGCAGAGATAAGATCAGACACCGTATTGTTTATGACTACTGCGGTGAATCATGTGGTGGGAACAATACAGCCGCTAAAGCAAATTCATGAGATTCTCTCACAAGCACCAAATAAGATTTATTTCCACGTTGACGCCGGTCAAGCCTATGGTAAAATGCCACTTAACGTAAACGACTATGGCATAGATACAATGAGCGTATCTGCCCACAAGATCCACGGTCCGCAAGGTATTGGTGCACTCTATGTGCGAAAGGGAACCAGATTGGGGCAGGTAATACACGGCGTCAAGAGAGTGGACGGCTTGCAGACAGGGGGGCTCTCCATAGCACTCATTGCCGGATTTGCCAAGGCAGTGGACTTGACTTTCACGGATTTGGAAGGTACCATCAAACACCTGCGTGAACTCTCGGACTATCTGTATGCCCAATTGCAGGCTAAGATTGAATATATTGAGCTCAATGGCGCAAAAGGTGAGGGTCGCGCATCTCACAATATCAATATCTCCATCGATTACATCGAAGGAGAAGCCATTACAATGATGCTGGATATGTATGGTATTACGGTTGCCACCGGTTCTGCGTGCGCATCTCAAGGCTTAAAAGCAAATTATGTGTTGATGGCAATAGGCAAAAATCATGTGCAGTCTCATGGTTCGATGAAATTTACTGTAAACCGCTATAATACAAAAGAACAGATCGATTTTGCGGTGGATAAATTGGCGGAGATCACCGCTGAATTGCGTCAGCGTAGTCCACTATATAACGCTTTGAAAAATCAGGAGAAATAAATGCAATACTCACAAAAAGTTCTGGATCACTTCATGCACCCGCATAACGTTGGTAAAATGGAAGATGCCGATGTTTCGGCAACAGAAGGCAGTCCTTCCTGTGGGGATCAGGTTACCGTGTATCTGAAAGTAAATAGCGAAAGCAAAGTGATAGAAGATATCAGCTTCCTCTCTTATGGCTGCGCATCAAACATTGCCACTGCATCAATTATTACAGACCTTGCTAAAGGCAAAACCTTGGATGAGGCAAAACAAATATCCTGGCGCGATGCCATGGAAGCTTTGGACGGGTTACCCCCTGTAAAAGTTCACTGTTCGGTGTTGGCTGCAGATACTTTGCAAACAGCAATCTCAAACTATGAAATTGCGCATGGCTTGAAGAAAGTGCCCAATTTTAGCAAAGAAACCATTCTGGAAGAACTCAGAAAGATAATCTACCCTAAGGTTGGTGAAGATATCATTAGCCTCAAGATGGTAAAATATGTTGGTTTTAACGATGGAGAAGTACTTATAGATATGAATATGCTGAGCTTCGATAGCTGGCGAGATAACGTAGCAGAAGAGATTCATGAACACTTGGAAAAGTATCCCGAAGTGAAAAATATCCAGATAAACTTTCCCTAATGCTCGTGAGTTAAATATAGGGTATGACGTAAATCTTAGAATAGAGTCGTACCCTTTTTTTGTATAATTTGGCTATGCGCATTAAACAATTATCTTGCCAATTTGTACGCCATCTGAGATTCTGACATCAAATAATAAAATTAGGGAGGTAACCGTGATATTGTATTATAAGGTTTCTGGGCAGCGTTTTGTTCCGGTTCTTAATTGGGATGAATCCTTCTGGGTGCATCTTGAAAATCCTGATTCTGACGAAATGAACGCCGTGTTATCCAGATACGACCTCCCCGAAGATTTTATTACCGACCTCCAAGATGTAGATGAAAACTCGCGCATGGAATATGATGAGGGAGCAATGCTCATTATTTTGCGCGTTCCGCTCTACTATCGGCACCGCTCTGCCAGCGTAAGTTTTGCTACAGCACCATTGGGCATAATTGTGGTGCAAGATAAAGTGATAACCGTCTCATTTTATGAAAATGAGATCCTTACTCAATATCTGGATGGCAAACACCGACCCTTCCGGATTACACAACAAAGCTTTATATTGGCTATCAACCTGCGCACAGCTATATACTATCTGAAGTTCTTGAAAGAAATTAACCGGCGTACCAATAATATCGAAAGTGAATTGCACCAATCCATGAAAAACAAAGAACTTATCCGCCTGTTGAGAATGGAGAAATCGCTGGTTTTCTTTAATACATCACTAAAAAGCAACGAGATTATTCTGGAGCGAATGCAACGCTCACGCTGGCTACAAGATGATCCCGAAGCAGAAGACCTTATTGAAGATGTGATTATCGAAAACAAACAAGCTATCGAAATGGCAAACATCCATAGCAGCATTCTCAGCGGTATGATGGATGCCTTCGCTTCAATTATCTCAAATAACCTGAATGTGGTAATGAAATTCCTCACTTCCATCACCATCATATTGGCTTTGCCAACCCTTATTGCCAGCATCTACGGAATGAATGTGGAACTGCCCATGCAACGAAATCCCTATGCCTTTTTGATAGTAATGGGACTTTCAGTGTTGCTCTCGGTGCTTTTAGTATTTATCTTCATTCGTAAAAAGTACTTTTAGGAGACATCATGTACCTACTTAATGTAACCGATAGTTTTTCCGCAGCACACCGCCTATGCGGATATAAAGGAGCTTGCTCTAATCTACATGGACACAATTGGAAAGTGCGTGTGGGTATTGCCTGTGAAGATTTGGATGATATAGGTATGGCATTGGATTATGGCATCATCAAAGGCATTCTAAAAGATATATTGGATATGTTCGATCATGAGTATCTTAACGATCTGCCCTTTCTGAACGGCTCTAATCCAACCTCCGAAACATTAGCAAGACTCATATATAAAGAGATGGAAAAAGGGTTGAAGGATTATTCGGCTCATATTAAAGAAGTGGAAATCTACGAATCCGAACGCAGTAGCGTGATCTATAGCAATGCTTAGAATAATAGACTCATATTACGTAAAAAGTGCGGTAGAACCAAGTGACTACCCTGCATCTGCATATCCCGAATTTGCTTTTGCCGGAAGAAGTAATGTGGGTAAATCGTCTTTAATTAATCTACTTACCAATCATCACGGCTTGGCAAAAACTTCAGGAACTCCCGGTAAAACCAGGTTGCTCAATTTCTTCCTTACCCGCTACAAAATAGATGATAACGTTGAAACAGGCTTTATGCAGCTTACCGATCTACCGGGATATGGCTTTGCGGAAGTAAGCCAAAAAGAACAGGAAAAATGGCGCCGCATGGTGAGTAAATACTTCGAACAGCGTCAGCAACTGCGCAGCATGTTCGTGCTTGTGGATATTCGCCATCCCGCCGATAAGAAAGACATCATGATGCTGGAACTATTGCGCTTACGAAACATCAATCACTGCGTTATAGCCACTAAAGCAGATAAAATCCCCAAAACTAAGCATAAGAAAGTGCTTGCCGAACTCAAGAAAGGATTGGGGCTTAAAGATGAGCCGATTTATCCGGTTTCTACCTTAAAGAACACTGGCATCACTCAGATAACGGATTTCTTGCAGAGTAGATTGTAACGCAAAGCTATGCAGAATCTCTATGATCTCATTGTGATCGGAGCAGGACATGCCGGTGTGGAGGCTGCTCTTGCCTCTGCCCGACGTGGATTGAATACTGCTCTATTTACCATTAAGTTGGAAGCTATCTGCCGTATGAGCTGTAATCCCTCAATTGGAGGTCCAGCCAAAGGACATCTTGCCCGTGAAATAGATGCTTTGGGCGGAGAAATGGCACGTGTGGCAGATCTCAGCGGAATACATTTCCGCATGTTGAACCGCAGTAAAGGTCCAGCCGTTTGGGCACCACGAGCCCAGAACGACAGAAACCGTTATAGCCAGATCATGCGTGAAGCAGTGGAAACAACTCCTAATTTACATCTGATTGAAGCAAATATCGCACAGATTCTTGTGGAACAAAACCAGGTAATTGGATGTGTGAGCGAAATAGGGCATTCTTATTATGCCGCCAAAATAGTTATCGCCAGTGGTACTTTTTTAGCGGGACGCATCCACATTGGCAAAAACAGTTATAAGGGTGGTCGCAGCGGCGAGCCCTCCTCAGATGAACTATCACGCAATTTAGCAGAGATGGGGCTTAAAGTATTGCGCTTTAAAACCGGTACCCCTCCACGAGTGGATTTGAACAGTCTTGATTATAGTAAATTGGAGACTCAATCTGGAGATGCAGATCCCAGTGGCTTCTCATTCTATCGAAACATCCAACTCCGTAATGTTGTAAACTGTTATCTCACACACACTACTTTAGAGACACACCAAATAATCCGGGAGCACTTGCATGAATCTGCTCTTTATGGAGGTGTAATTAAGGGTATTGGACCTCGCTATTGCCCCTCAATAGAAGATAAGATTGTAAAGTTCCCATCGCGTGAGAACCATCATGTATTTATCGAACCTGAAGGCGAACACACAAGCGAAGGCTATGTAAATGGCATATCCACCAGTTTACCAACTGAGGTTCAAGAACGGATGGTACACAGCATCCCCGGCTTGGAGAAAGCACGCATCATGCGTTATGCTTATGCCATCGAGTATGACTATGTGGATCCTTCCGAAATATACCCCTCATTGGAGTGCAAACGCATTAGAGGTTTGTATTTAGCGGGTCAAATAAACGGCACTTCAGGCTATGAGGAAGCGGCTGCACAGGGCATGATGGCGGGAGTAAATGCCAGTTTGGCTTTGGAAGGAAAAGATTCGCTAATCCTTTCTCGCAGCGAGGCATATATTGGCGTCTTGATAGATGACCTGGTGAGTTGCGGAACTAATGAGCCCTATCGTATGTTTACCTCGCGTGCCGAATACCGCTTGCTTTTGCGTCAGGATAATGCCGATGAACGGCTGATGCCATTGGGCTACAAACTGGGATTGGTTTCTGATTCTAGATGGCAGGCGTTTCAAAGCATGAAGAGGATAAAAGAGCGTGAACTTGACATTTTGAGAAGCACCAACAGCCTTATACACCCGAATTTGAAAGAACCAGCCAAGTTTGCCATGCTTCTAAAAAGACCGGAAATACATTTGGAAGATCTGCAAAATTATGGCTATAACATACCTGCGGATTTCACTCCCGATATTCGCAGACGCGTAGAGCTAGAAATAAAATACTCCGGTTACCTGAACCGGATGCACGAAGAACTTGCCCGCCACAGAAAGGCGGAACAACATCTTATTCCCAAAGACATCGATTACTTCAAGATAAACAGCCTGGCATGGGAAGCTCGCGAAAAACTCGCCCGCATCAAGCCGCTCAGCATCGCACAGGCTATGCGCATCCCAGGTGTGAATTACACCGACACATCAGCCCTGTTGATTTGGCTGAAAAAGCACTACAACAAGGCGGAGGAGCATACCAATTAAATCCTCTGCCGGGGAGTTTACACATGAATAGATACGCTGTAATACCTGCCCGTTATGCCTCAACTCGTTTCCCTGGAAAACCTCTGGCACTGCTTGCAGGAAAACCAATCATCCAACATGTATGGGAGCGAGTACACAAATCCGGCATATTTAATGATGTTATCATTGCCACCGACGACCTCAAAATATCTGCAGTTGCCCAAGAATTTGGCGCAATTGTGATGCTTACCGATAGTGATTTACCCAGCGGAACCGATCGCATTGCCGCCGTGGCAGAATTCTTTGAAGAGGATAGTGTGATCCTAAATGTTCAAGGTGATGAGCCGCTCATTAGCACACAAGCCCTAAAAGCACTTGTAGAAGCTTTTAACGATAGTGAAGTGATGATGGCAAGTTTGATGACGCCGTTCGATAAAGAAGAAGATCTTAAGAACCCAAATTTGGTTAAAGTAGTAACAGACTACAACGGCAATGCTCTATACTTTTCCCGAAGCCCCATCCCCTACAACCGGGATGGCGAGCATGATTGCGTTTATTTTCGCCATATTGGCGTATATGCGTTTCGATACCCCGCTTTAATGCGTTTTGTAAGTCTTCCTCAAGGCAAATTGGAGCAAATAGAGAAATTGGAACAACTGCGCGCCTTAGAAAACGGCATTCCCATTCGGATGATAAATACTTCTTATCAGGGTATTGGTATAGACAGTCCAGAAGATCTCGAATCCATTGCTAAAATCTTTACTCAAGGAACAAGTGTATGAAGAACTTCCGAATTTTGCTGATTCTAATAAGTATAATCATTAGCGCCTGCGCTCAAAACCTGCGCATATTGCACACCAACGATAGTCACGCTGCATACGAACCTGCCCGCAACAACATTGGCGGTTATCGTGCTTTAGAGTATCACTTAGATGAAGCCCGCAAAGAAGCGGAATACTCACTTTGGCTGGATGCCGGGGATATGCAAACCGGCTCTATCTTTTCATCGCTAAACTATGATGGTTTACAAGGCGGGGCTATACTGGAAGTATTTAGTATGCTCAATTTAGATGCGGCTGCCTTAGGCAATCACGAGTTCGATATCAGCGAATCTCATGCCCGATCCTTAGTAGAAAATGCCGATTTCCCCTTTCTTTGTGTCAATATCCTTGATCCCGACGGAAGCAGCTTTGGCACCGCCAAATACCAGATATTCAACAAAGGCAAGCTGAAGATCGGCGTAATTGGTCTAACCATCGAAAGTCTGCCTGAGCGTGTGAAAGCCGAAAACGTGCAAAATCTGAACATCATCCCCTACACCCAGGCAATCGATAGTGTTCTGGAAGAAGTTGATGAAGCCAGCGATTTGATAGTACTGCTTACTCATAATGGTTGGGAAGCCGATAGTCTTTTGGCAACTCAATTGGATGATCGCATCGATATGATTATTGGCGGACACTCTCATTTGGCACTATCTCAAGCTGCCATCGTTAACGGCATCTACATCCTTTCGGCTGGTAGTCATCTGCAATATCTGGGCTTGGCAGATCTTAAGGTGAAACGAGACCGGATTAGTGAATTTACCAACCGACTTATTCCACTTAGCCAAGCTCCACAAGATTATCAGAGCAATTTGAGCGGTTTTATGGAAACTACTATTGGAGATCTGGAGCGCGAGCTTGCCACGGTAGCTGGAACACTACCTTTTGCCTTTCAAGTGGATAAATTTAACATCACTAAAGGCTCATTATGGGTAGCAAATGCACTTAAAAATCAATATCCCCAAGCAGATTTAGCCATGATCAACAACGGTGGTCTGCGCAAAAACCTGCCAGCCGCACCTGTTACCCTGCGCGATCTTCATGAATACATCCCCTTTGGCAATTCAGTGGTAATGTTTAGCTGTACTGGACAAGATTTGCTGAATGCTCAAGTTTTGAACCGCCAGATCATGACAAATAAGCCCTTCGATATTATGTCACTGAGCGAGAGTTCTTGGCTAAACGATGATGCTAAAGCATTGAAAATAGGGAACCAAGATTTGGTTTTAGACAGGGTATACCGCGTGGTTAGCCACGATTATATTCTTAGTCAGTGGGATAAATACTTAGGCTTTGAACCCTTTGATATTTACGAAACCGGAGATTTATTCTTGGATGCCATCATTCAACAAGTTAAACTCCAATTCGGTAAGCCCTCGAACAAACCTTAGTTTTATTGCAATTGGGGACCTTGCCACATCTTTAAGGGTAGCGATTTTTCTATAGATTGGCTCTCTTTCAGTTCGATTTGATCGAAGCGAAACTTCAACAGACTAAACGCCATAACCAAACGATGGTCACTGCATGTATCCAATTGTTGTGCCGGCAGTTGCCTATTGCCCAAGGGATATATCGTAAGCTCATCTGGCGCAAGTTTGTATTGAATATTCAGAAGCTTGAAAGCCTGCACAATACCCAAAACCCTATTGCTTTCTTTATGTGCCAATCTGCCTATTCCATAAAGAGTTGTAGGAGTTGAACAAAACAAAGCCAAAATGCTTAGAATCGGCATCAAATCCGGAGTGTTGCTCAAATTTAACGAAGCTCCATACAATTTTGCCGGTTTAACAGCACAGATCTCATTTTCCCAAGTAATTTGTAGCCCCATCTCGGCAAGAATGGGAAAGATGGCATAATCTGCTTGACTAAGCTGGGGATTTATTTTCAACTCAAGCTTTAATCCCTCTGGCATCAAAGCACCCCATACCACATAGAACGCAGCAGTTGAAAGATCTGCATCCACCCAAAACTCTTCCGGCAATCGGAAATCTCCCGCATTTACATTTAGGGCTTTATCTGTTGCAATTATCTCTGCTCCAAACTGCTTGAGCATCTGAGCACTAAGCTGAATATATGGTTTAGACACCTGATGGAATGATATCTCCAAGCTCAATTCCCGCTGCATGAACGGCGCTGCCAATAGTAATGAGCTATGATACTGACTGCTGATCGAGCCACATAATATATGTTTCCCTCCGGTCAATAAGGCAGGCTGTATTCGAATTTCTCCCGCATTTTGTTGAAAGGCTGCTCCCATTTCCTCCAAAACCGAGATAAGCGGGGCAAAACCGCGTTTTAACAAAAGCTCGGAAACCCTTATCTGCGAAGGAAATGCCTGCAAGTTTGCCAGAAGCGAGAGCCACAATCGAAAGCCTGTGGCAGAATTGTGAAACTCGTAGATATGCCGGCTTTGTTGATGAGCGCTTTCAATAAAACAAAACGCTTTCCCGTTTTCTATCTCGGTTATTTGATAGCCATAAACTTTTAGAGCTTGCTCCAGCTCCAATACATCCATACACGGATTGTAGTTCAACAATCGGATATCTGCTTTGGCATGAGCTGCAAGCACCAACATTCTCTGCAAAATGGATTTTGATCCCGGAATGTTCTTTATCAACTTTGTTTTCGGCTCATTTGTATTTATTCCTTTACTAATATCAGATTCTCCCTTAATGTATCAAGCATAAACAAGGAAGGGTTTAAGCTGAGATAGTGTAGTATTTGCAGGATGATGTCTGCTTTAAGCTCCGCTAACTATAACTTAATGCAATAGGAGACGGAGCTTCGTGATAGCTTGTTGCAAGTAAAAAATAAAAAAGACTTTGCACCAAGAAATGATTTATAGCATCTTCCTGCTTGACAGAATCTTTGTCAAGCCGATTAATGCTTAAACACAATAAAAATGAGGTTCGAAAATGGTTAATCGCCCTTCCTGGCAAGAATATTTTATGAAAATGGCATTTCTTGCCGCCAGCCGCAGCACCTGTTTACGCCGAGCAGTTGGTGCCGCCTTGGTGCGGGATAACCAGCTCATATCCACTGGTTATAACGGCAGCCCCAAAGGTATAGCCCATTGTGCAGAAACCGGATGTTTGAGAGAGCAAATGAAGGTTGCGTCAGGTGAAAAACATGAGCTTTGCCGTGGAGTCCATGCCGAACAAAATGCTATTATCCAAGCAGCAATAAATGGCAGTAGTACACGCGGCGCAGTACTGTATTGCACCCATCAGCCTTGCAGTATATGTGCCCGAATGATTATAAATGCCGAAATTAAAACAGTTTACATTGCCCATGCATACCCCGATGAATTGGCGACAAAGCTATTTGTAGAAGCAGGCATCGCGATGTATCTTTATAATATGGATACCAATCAAAGCACCAGGATTACGTAATATGCTTAAGAAATTTAGCGTAAAGGACTTGATCATTATAGCTGCTTTGGCTGCCTTAGGAATAGCCGTTAAACCATTGGTGGGTCCCTTTTTTAAGATGATCTCGCGCCCGATGGGTATTCCTGGTGGTTCTTTTGCGGGAGGGTTTTACATGATGTGGTTGGTACTGGCAGTAGTAATAGTAGATAAACCTTTTACTGGCCTGGTTTTTGGGATAATCCAAGCACTGGGGGTATTGATTTTTGGCGTGAGTGGAAATCAGGGAGCCTTATCTTTAATAAGCTATACTATTCCAGGGTTGATAGCAGATTTAGTGTATTATTTATTTGCTTGCCGCAAACACCTTCTGGCACAAGTTTCAATTTGCGGTTTGGCAAATGCGGCGGGAGCGTTAATATCTGTGATAATTATGTTCAATCACCCTTTATTAGTAATATTGGCGGTATTGGGTATGGCTTTTGTTTCTGGAATTTTGGGCGGAGTCTTGAGTTTTGGCATATATAAAAGTTTAAAAGAAGCAAGGATAGTAGTATGAAAAATATACTTATACTTATAATTTGGGGGTTGCTGATCCCGTTAACAGCGTTGAACATAATCGATATTGATGGAGTGGTTCATGAATTCTCTTACGATTATTTCTTTAAGATACAAGCCCAAGAATTTAGTACTTTTAAAGAAGTAGATAAGGAAATTGTAGAAAACACATGGAAGGGCATTCGCTTCGATACTTGGTTAGCCGAACAGAAGTTTAA